>Ga0073907_1000778_pt1 | contig 46692 bp, 44 predicted proteins | sample GluameincwithD2O_FD_65483 | JGI IMG/M metagenome (GOLD analysis project Ga0073907, IMG submission 65483) | Mouse cecum microbial communities from Vienna, Austria - Glucosamine amended microcosms incubated with D2O | ecosystem: Host-associated > Mammals > Digestive system > Large intestine >... | reverse complement strand
CGAATTGCGACAGCTTATAACCAAGCAAGACTCATCAACCAATTCAGACCAAAATGTCAAAGAACTCTCTTTATTTGATGATTTCTAAACTAACGCGATTTTTATCGCACCAGTAGTAATGCCCAGTGCCCGGTTTATGACTTCCTGAACTATTTTGACGAGGCGTCGCTCTATCAGCCTTCCAATTATGTGACCGTGGGCGGTCTGATTCTGGAACTGACCCGCCAGTTGCCTTCGGTTGGTGAAAGGGTGGGCTGGCATGGGTTCATGTTTGAGGTGACAAAGATGAACCAGTCGCATATCGGTGAACTCAGGGTGCATAGGATACCCCGTGAAGAGGAAACCGAAGAGTAACTGTAACTGTTTATTTATCGGTTACGAACCAACCACTTATCCTATTTGTTTGTATCCATACAGACAGGGGGGATTTGCCTATAGCGGCGAATGGGATTTGTTTGAATGTGTCAACGATTGATTATGAGACGGATAATATCATTGGCGGTGGTTTCCGCACTTGCGCTTCCCGCCATAGACGGGCAGACGTTCTTTTCGGTAAATGCAGGCACCGACGGTTTTAATTTCAATGTAACCAATGTGCCGCCGTTGTTTCCGGCAGTGGTGGTGGCACCCCCGCCGCCAGTCCCTGTTTGCGTGCCTTTACGCCCGGGGATGGATTATTACCCGGTGGTTTCGCCCAAAAACTATAAAAAGGCTGCAAAGCGTTATCGCAAGGCGATGCGGCATGCTTCGCCTGCAGTAGGGGTTTATCTTCCCGGCGGCATAGTTGTCGGCACTGCCCCCGGTCATTATTACTATGATGACGATGATGATGACTACGAGGACTGGCTGGAAGACCAGTACAAACATCATAAGAAGATGTACAAGCATTATAAGAAACACCACAAGCATCATAAGCATCACCATCATTGACAACTTAAGGTCTAGAAACAAGGGGGTGTGTCATAATGGTCCATCCGGGTAGTCGCTTGTGGGATTCGGCTTTGGTCATTGACCTAAGTCAACTTCCTTCAGCCTCAACCGCAGGCTCCTACCATCTGAACCATTCTGACAGCATCCTCGCCATACGGGCGAAAACAACGGCGGTGTGCCAAAATATTGAATTTTGACACACCGCCATGTCTTTATGTCTCGACTATTCAGGTCAGCCGCAGATGCGACATCGGCACTCCGGCAAACGGGCGGTCATCGATGTGGATGAACCCGAGGGAATGATAGAGCGCGGCTGCTTTGGGGTTGGTTTTGTCGACCAGCAACCCGGCGGGTTTGCCCGAAGCCTTGGCTTTCCCTATCATGGCTTTCAGAAGCATGCTCCCTATCCCTTTACCCCTATGCATGGGCGACACTGCCAGTGTGTCAAGATAGAATTCGTCGGGAGAGGTTTCATCGTCCATCCCTTCCATGTTGCGGTTCAGGAATGTTTTTGCGGCTTCGAAGAAATGCCTGCGCAGCTGGTGAAGACGCGCCCCGTCATAACCCACACACACTCCGACCACGTTTTCGTTCTCATCCAGTGCCACCAGGGTGTTCAGGTAGCTGTATTGTGAGTCGTCGAGCGAGGCCAGGTGTGTGAAAAGGCGCTCTACATCGTCGGTGCTGTGGTCGGGAGATGCGAAGTCGGCGCATATCTCATCTCCGATAGCCATCATGACGGCGCGTGCTATGTCATTGGCGTGTTGCGGTGTTGCCGGTATTATCTGCATAAGGTCGGTAGCGTTTTTTATGTGGGAAAATGTTTTTGCCGGATATGGTCTGTATGCCGGGTTATTTCCAAAGGGTGTGGAAATGATGCACCGGTCCGTGCCCGCGTCCGATTCTATAGTTGGCGCCTGCCGCAATGGCGTTGGCTATGTATTCTTTTGCAAGCTGTGCGGCAGTATCCAGGTCGGCACCTTTGGCAAGGTAGGCGGCAATGGCCGACGAGAGCGTGCATCCGGTGCCATGTGTGTTCGGTGTGTCGACACGCGGGGTTGTGAGACGCAGGAATTCGCCGGTCTCGGCATTGTAGAAAATATCGGTCAGGGTGTTGTTTTCGAGATGCCCTGCCTTGAGCATTACCGAGACTTTTGAGTCGTTGAGTCGTGAAAGGGCACGGGCAGCATCCTCGAACTGGTCCTGGTGGTCGACAGTTTCTCCCAAGAGCAGTGATGCCTCAGGGAGGTTGGGGGTTATGACCTTTGCATATGGCAGCAACTCGTCGCGTAGCGTGGCTACCGCCTCAGGTTGCAGCAGCGGGTCGCCTGAGGTGGCTACCATGACGGGGTCAAGCACTATGCGGCGCACATCGGGATATTCCTGCAAGGTGGATAGAACGCCACGTATGAGTTCCGAGTCATGGAGCATGCCTATTTTCACGGCGTCGGCACCGATATCGTCGAGTACCGAGCGGATTTGCCCCTGTACGAAATTCACCGGAATCGGATGCACGCCATATACCCCCACGGTGTTCTCGTCAACCACGGCGACAACGGCTGATGCACCGTAGACTCCCAGTGCCGAGAATGTTTTGAGGTCGGCCTGCAAACCGGCACCTCCCGAAGGGTCGGAACCGGCAATGGTCAGGGCTGTGTTATATGTCATTTTCATATTGATGTTTTTGCAAGTGGTTATCCGGGTTGTCTGGTGATTTATACCGGCCAGGAACCGAGGCGGTAGGCCGAATCCCAAAACATCCATTCCAGGCGTGAGCATGCCACATATATGTTGGTCATGCGGCGGCGGGTAGCTTCGTCGGCTGCATCGGCAAGGCGGTCGCACAACTCTATGGCCCGGCGTGTCGCTTTGTCGAAAGCCGGGTCGGAATAAGCTTTGATCCAGTCGGCATAAGGGTTGCCTTCCATTTTCGCTATCGAGAGGATGTGTTCGCCTACCTTTTGGTAAATCCAGAAACAGGGCAGGATGGCGGCTGCCTCCACTGCCACGTTTTCATAAGCCTGTGCCTTCAGAAGCGATGTGTAGAAAAGGCATGCGGGTGTTTTTACCACCCCGCCTTCATGCGCATAGATTGCATGCAGGCTCTTTTCCATGGCAACACCGTCGCTTGCGAACTCAAGGAATGTTGCAACATCGTCGATGTTGCCAAGGCGCGATGCTATGTGGGCGAGTACGCGGCTGTAGTCATCGAGATACAGGTTGTCCTGCCTGATATAGTGCAGGAACTTTTCCATAGGCAGTGTGCCGTCGGCAAGTTCCTTGATGAAGGGGAGTTGCAGGATGGTGTTATATATGTTTTCAGAAGCGTTCCATGCTTCCTGGCTCCATTTGGTGTCCATGTCACTATGTTTCTGTGAGGATGTAATCCGGGAATTATTTTATGGCGGTCAAAGCCACATAGTCGCCCCGGTCGTGACCGGGTACAGGCTCTTCCGCCGCCAGGTCGGAATAGAGGGGATGTGTTGTCAGGGTCTGTGCCGATTCGATGTTTCTGAACCCGTTTTTTTCGAGAAGTGCGATTTTTTCGGCTGTTGTGCGCCAATTGGCAACATTCACGAATTCAATCGGGTAGGGATTTGGGGGATATGCGCCTTCGAGTAACGGGTGGTCCCAGGTGCCGAGGGCTTTCGCCAGGTTGTACATCAAGCCGTAGGTGCTTTCTTTCGGCACATCCACCAGCACGACGCGTCCTCCGGGTTTGAGGGCGGCATATACTTTTGACAACACGGTGTCGAGGTCGGTTATATAGCTGGGGGAGCCGTTGAACAGGATGGTGTCGTACTCCCCGGCCGGATAGTCGAATTCCTCGGCTGTTGCCTCGGTAACGTCCATGCCTCGCTTGCGGGCTATTTCGGCCATTGCGGGGGAGGGTTCTACACCGTCGGTAACCGTTATGCCGAATTCGTCGCGCATTATTTTTTCAAACAGGCCGCTACCGCATCCTACGGACAGCACCCGCCCGGCATTTCGCAGGGTTGATGCCACAAGGCGTACTTCTGATTCGAGAACATTCGGATTATCAAGGAACCACGCGTCGTAGGTGGCTGCATATTCGTCAAAGCCTTTTCCCATGTGGAAAGTTTTTAAGTTGTTAGTTTTAAGTTGTTAGTTGTAAGTGATATGCCGGGTGGTCAGAAAGTGAGTAGGGTGGTTCGGAGGGTCAGCAGGTCGATAGTGAAGAGGGTTCCCTCGGCGATGGTTCCGAACCCGGCAAGTATTTTGAGGGCTTCGGAGGCTTCGATAGCCCCTATCACCCCCGGCACGGCACCAAGCACACCTGTCGTTACACGTGGCAGGGCGCACAGGGCATCACGGTCGGGGTATAGTTCGGCGTACCGTCGGCCTTGGCTATGGTTAAACACGCTTACCTGCCCGTGAAATTCTCCGATTGAGCCATGCACCCACGGTTTGCCTGACAGGGTGCAGGTATCGTCGATAAGATAGCGGGTTGCGAAGTTGTCGCAGCAGTCAACCACTATGTCATAGGGTTTGATGATTTCATGTGCGTTAAGCGGTGTAAGCCCTTCGGGATATGTGTCGAAAACCACATCGGAGTTCATTGCCGAAAGCCTTTCGCGGGCGGCTTCTGTTTTGGGGGTTCCGATCTGGCTCTCGGTGTAGAGCGTTTGCCGTTGCAGATTGGTCAGGCTTACCACGTCGTTGTCTGCAAGGCCGACGCGGCCCACTCCGGCGCCTACGAGGTAGGTTGCGGCAGGGGCGCCCAGTCCGCCCAGCCCCACTATCAGCACTGATGACGAACGCAGTTTCTTTTGCCCTTCTTCACCGATTTCGGCAAGTATGGTCTGTCGGGAATATCTCATGGCCTGTGTGGTGAATCAGTCAAAAATCCGGTCCCAGTCTTTCCACACCGGTTCGCGTCCGAGTGCACGTAGGTCGGCCGCCACTTCGAGGGGGCCGGTGGGGTCGCTTATGGCGAACTGTTCGAGCGACGAAGGGTAGGTGGCATAGCCGCCCGGATCGGTTTTCGAACCGGCGCTCATGGTTGTCACGCCGAGGGTGGCCATGTTGTTGCGGAACTGGTGGTTTTCGCGGGTGGAGTAGGAAATATCCACATCGGGGTCGAATATTCGGAATGCGAAAGTGAGCTGTGCGAGTTCGCGGTCGCTCATCACCACGTTGGGCTGGAACCCTGATTCCGAGGGGCGCATTCGCGGGAAGTTGACCGAATATTTTGTTTTCCAGTATGTTTTCCGCAGATATGCCAGGTGACGCGCCATCATGGTGACGTCGGTGCGCCAGTCTTCCAGCCCGATCAGCACACCCATTCCGATTTTGTGTACACCGGCCTGCCCCATGCGGTCGAATCCGTCGCACCGCCATTCGAATTTCGACTTCATCCCGGCAGGGTGATATACCTTGTAACGGTCGCGGTTGTAGGTTTCCTGGAAACATATCACGCCGTTAAGCCCCGAACGGGTGAGGCGTTCGTAGTCTTCTGCAGGCAATGGCATCACCTCTATGGTGAGGTTGCTGAAATACGGGCGGCACACCTGCAGGGCTTTCTCGATATAGTCGGTCCCGGCCACGGCAGGGTTTTCACCTGTTACAATCAACAGGTTCTCGAAAGGCCCCATTGCCTTAATGGCCTTGCATTCCGCCTCGATTTGTTCGGGTGTCAGGATTACGCGCGGGAATTTGTTATGCCGGTTGAACCCGCAGTAAACACACGAGTTGGTGCATGAGTTGGTGATGTAGAGCGGTATGAAAATCGACACTGTTTTCCCGAAACGCTGTTCGGTAATGGCCCGGCTGCGGCGTGCCATTGTTTCGAGGTATGGCTCGGCGGCAGGTGAAATCAGCGCCATGAAGTCGCGGTCGGTAAGGCGCTCCTTTGCCAGCGCGCGCTCCACGTCGGCGGTGGTCATGGCAAGGATTTCACGGGTGGTGTCATCCCAGCTGTATTTTTTTAATTCTTCTGAAAACATGTGGTTTCTTTTTAGGCGAGGAACGAGGTAAGCGGCGATGAAGCCTCGGCGGCGTCTGACACCGCTCCGAGACCGGCTTCGAAGGCTTCGCGGCCGGCCACTGTGGCGTCGGCAAATGCACGCGCCATACGCACGGGGTCGCCTGCGACGGCGATTGCTGTGTTGACCAGCACGGCATCAGCGCCAAGTTCCATCGCCTCGGCTGCATGCGAGGGTGCGCCCAGCCCGGCATCGACAACTACCGGTACGCGGCTTTGGCCGATGATTATTTTAAGGAGTTCGCGTGTAACCAGCCCTTTGTTCGACCCGATTGGTGCAGCCAGTGGCATCACTGCCGCCGAGCCAACCTCTTCAAGGCGCTTGCATAGCACAGGGTCGGCCTGGATGTAGGGTAACACGATGAAACCCATGTTGGCGAGACGTTCGGTTGCCAGAAGGGTTTCAACCGGGTCGGGAAGGAGGTAGCGCGGGTCGGGATGGATTTCGAGTTTGATGAAGTTGGTCTGGAAGGCTTCACGTGCGAGCTGTGCGGCCAGCACTGCTTCGTCGGCATTACGTACTCCCGATGTGTTGGGGAGCAGTTGCACGCCTTCGCGCACAACGTGCATCAGCATATCGTCCTGGCGGTTGCTCATGTCGATGCGTTTCATGGCCACTGTGACCATCTGCGACCCTGAGGCTTCGATGGCTTGCGACATTATTTCGTTGCTGCGGAACTTGCCTGTTCCCACAAAGAGGCGCGAGGTAAATTCGCGGCCTCCGATAATCAGAGATGACATTGAAATTGAAAAGTTTTTAAGTTGTCAATGATAAGTTAAGCCTATGGGGGCTTCAGGATCTGTCGTTCCGGCTGTCCCGGATCGAGGCCAGGAGGGCTGCCGTGGTGGCGGAAGGGTCGGCCGATGACAGAATCGAAGAGCTGGCGGCTATGCCGTTTACCCCCGTGGCCATGATAGTGGGGATGTCGGCCTGCGTTATGCCCCCGATTGCAACAACAGGCAGGTTGATTCCGGCCTGTCGGCAACGTTGCATGATTTCGCGATACCCCTCCGGTCCGAGCATAGGGCTGAGGTTCTTTTTGGTGGTGGTGAAACGGAACGGCCCTAACCCTATGTAGTCGGCGCCTTGGCGTGCGGCTGCCTCGATGTCGGCAAATGTGTTGGCGGTGGCCCCGATGATTTTTGCAGGGCCGAGTATTTCCCGCGCCTCGTCAACCGGCATGTCGTTTTTCCCTAAATGTACGCCGTCGGCTCCCGAAATGTTCACAAGTTCCACGTGGTCGTCGATTATGAAGGTGGCACCTGCATTGTGGCATATTTCCGCAATGGCGAGGGCTTCCTCTGTCAGGGTTCCGGGGGAGGCATCCTTGTTGCGCAGCTGCACCCAGCTGCATCCCCCGTTGATTGCTTGCTGCGCCCCTGCCACTACGCCGTGGCGTGTTGTAGGATGTGTGATGAATTGCAGCAGGAAGGCGTCACGGTCAATCCGTGTTCCCCATGCCGCCCCGAGCATTGCCGCCCCTCCGAAGCCGCAGGCTTCAATCAGGGGCAGTTTTTCCGCTGTTACACCGCCGAGGGCGAAGATTCGGTCGTTGAGATATGGTTGCAGGCTTTCGATGTCGATTCCGCTGTGATAGCCGGGTTTGGAGATGCTTGGGAAAACCGGGCTTAGGAAAGCATAATCATCGGACATTCCGGCTATTTCGTCGACGGAATGGAGTGAACGGCTTGTGATGCCATTCCACCCGTCGGGTGCTACAGGGTTGCGGCTGTTGAGATGCACACCGCCTATGCCCAGCTCCCGGGCAAGCCCGAAGCAGTCGTGAACCGACAGCCTGGGGCGCAGTCCGGCCGGGACGGCTTCCAGCAATTGCCTCATCCTTTCGGGTGATGCTCCCGGTTTGCGGATGTGGACACGCCAAAAACCTCTTTCACAAAGCGCCTGGGCAATCGCATCGGCCTCGCCGGGATAAAAATATGGCGGCGTTATAGCTATTACATGCATGGCTTCAACCGCCGCAAACGGCACGTATAACGGTTATCTTCATCCCGTCGGCCACGGGAAATTCCACCCATCGGGCTTTGGGTACTACCTCATTATTGACAGCCACAGCCTGGCCGATTCCTGTAAACCCTTCCTTCTCAAGTAGCTGCGCGAGTGTGGCGCACCCGTCGGCAACCTCCACCTCATGGTGGTTGATTTCCACTTTCATAAGCGATTAAAATGTTGCGAGGGGAGCTTTGACCCGAATCCGGGCATGGGGGAAACATCAAGTCCTTCCGGCGGCATTGCCCGCTTCAAGTTCCAAGGGTGTAATCTCAGCCCCTGCAGGGCACCCCTCTTGTGTCAGTTACCGCAAAGTTATATAAAATCCCGATAAAAGTTATAACTTCGTGCAGTAAAAGTGATAAGTCGTCCTGACATTCCCTTAAATTGAAGAAAATGCCGGGATTATTGCTTAGGGGGATGTTGAACCATTGCCGGTTGAAAGCCCCCGGATAGTTGGAATTAATCAGATTGAAGCATGAAACGGATTGCGATATTTGCCTCAGGCAACGGCTCCAATGCCGAGAACATAATCAGGTACTTCCGTGAGAACGAAGTCCGGGCGGAAGTGGTGCTTGTGGTATGCAACAACCGTGAGGCGGGGGTGTTGCAACGCAGCAGGGACCTGGGTGTTGCAACCGAGGTTATGTCGCGTGATGAAATCAACAACCCGGCCGAGATGCTGGGTGTGTTGGAAAGGTATGCGGTCGATGCCATAGTGTTGGCCGGTTTCCTGCTTATGATTCCTGCATTCCTTACAGGGCGTTATGCCGGGAAAATCATCAACATCCATCCGTCGCTTCTGCCAAAATATGGTGGCAAGGGGATGTACGGGCGTCATGTGCACGAGGCCGTGGTAGCCGCAGGTGAAACCGAGACCGGCATCACCATCCATCTGGTGAATGAAAGGTTCGATGACGGCAGGATACTTTTCCAGGCGCACACCCCTATATCGCCTGGTGATACGCCAGCCGACGTCGAGCGCAAAATCCATATACTCGAACAGCAGCATTTCCCACGGGTAATCGCCGAAAACCTTCTCGGATAAAGGCAGCCGTTTTTGGGAATATGTGTATATTTGCAGAGTTTAACCAAGAATCTTATCAGGCCAATGAAAAAGTATGATTTTGACGAAGTGATTGACCGCCATGGTAGCGGTTGTACGAAAATCGACGATTTGCGTGCGTTGTTCGGAAAGGATGACCTTACGCCGTTGTGGATTGCCGACATGGATTTCAGGGTTTGCCCTGAGATTACCAAAGCCCTGCATGACCGCATATCGCATCCGATTTACGGGTATTCGCGTCCCGGTGATACCTACTGGAGTTCTATTACCGGCTGGTTGCGCAAGCGCCATGATTTCGAAGTAAGGCGCGAGGAACTGACCTATGTGCCGGGTGTTGTGAAAGGGATTGCTTTTGCCATCAACTTTTTCACCTGCAAGGGTGACAAAGTGGTTATCCAGCCACCGGTTTATCACCCGTTCAAAATCGTCATCGAGGGCAATGGCCGCGTAGTGGTTCCTAACCCGTTGGTGCTGACCGAGGATATGCGTTATGAGATGAATCTCGCGGAGCTTGAGGGGATTTTTGCCAACGAGCATCCGAAGATGATGATTCTCTGCAACCCCCACAATCCCGCCGGGATTCAGTGGAGCCGCGAGACTTTGGCCGAGGTAGGACGCCTGGCCCGTAAATACGGTGTGCTTGTGGTGTCGGACGAAATCCACGGCGACCTTATGCTCGGCGGTCGCGAACACTTCCCGTTTGCAGCCTGTGGCGAGGATGCCGAGGCGGTGGCGGTTACGTTCGGCGCCCCCTCCAAGACATTCAATATCCCCGGCCTGGTAAGTTCATGGTGCATCGTGAAGAATCCTGAAATCAGGAATCCCTTCTTCCATTGGCTTGAGGTTAATGAATTCAATGCCACTACCTTTGTGTCGACAATCGGTGCGGAGGCAGCCTATACCAACGGTGAACCGTGGCTTAAGGAGGCGTTGGAATATATCGAGGGCAACATAAAGGCCGTACAGGAATATATCGACACCAATCTTCCCGGAATCAGGATGGTGACACCTGAGGCATCGTTCCTGGTGTGGATGGATTTCCGTGGTCTCGGCCTTACCCACGACGAGCTTGTGGACCTCGTTGTGAACCATGCCGGGCTTGCGTTGAACGATGGTGAGATGTTCGGGCCGCAGGGGCATGGCTTTATGCGTGTCAACGTCGCCACCCCCCGTTGCGAGCTTTTCAAGGCGCTCGGCAAGTTGGCCAAGGCGCTTGCATCGCAAACTGCCCCGGCATAAAATTTGTATTTCGGATAATACCTACAATTATAGATGAAATTTGCGATATATCCTCCCGAGGAATTGATTGAAGAGGCAGTGGTGACGCTGCCTCTCTCTAAAAGTATATCAACCCGGGCGCTTGTGTTCGATGCTTTGACCCAGGGTGTTGCGGCGTGTGATTCCCCTGGGATAGCTGTTTGTGACGATACGGCTGTTATAACCGGTGCATTGGCCGTATATGCCGGTGCAAATGGCAAGCCTGTTACCGTCGACATGGGTGCTTCGGGTGCAGCGTTGCGGTTCCTGACGGCGTTTTTTGCATCCCGTCCCGGATGTGATGTGACCCTGTCGGGTAGCGAACGCCTGTGCGAGCGCCCGATGCAACCACTGATACAGGCTCTGAGGGATTGTGGAGCCAAGATAGAATGTCTTGGTGCCGAAGGCTTTGCCCCGGTGAGAATCACCGGGCGTGAGCTTGAAGGGGGGGATATAGCTATTGATGCCACCGTGTCGTCGCAATTCATTTCGGCATTGCTGATGATTGCCCCGTTTATGCGGCGCGGGCTTACCCTCCGTTTCGAGGGCGAGCCGGTGTCGTTGCCTTATATCAGGATGACGCTCGGAATGATGGCGCAACGCGGGGTCGAGGCCGAACTCCAGCCGTTGCAGATAACCGTGCCGCCGGGAAGCTACAGGGCGTTTTCCCAGCCGTCGGAGGGGGATTGGTCGGCAGCGGCCTTCTGGTATGAGATTTCCGCATTGTCGGCAGGATGGATAACCCTTACCAACCTGAAAGAGGATACCTTGCAGGGTGACCGCGCCGCCGCGCGTTTCTTCGAATGCCTCGGTGTGCTGACCGTGTCATCCGAGGAGACACCGGGTGCCACGGAGCTGACCCCATCGCCTGAGGTTTACGGCAGGCTTGACCTCGACCTTGTGGAAAATCCCGACCTTGCCCCGGCCCTTGCCGTTACCTGCTGCCTGATAGGTGTGCCTTTCAGGTTTACCGGGCTTGGCAACCTTGGGGTAAAGGAGAGCGACCGCCTGGGGGCGATATGCCTTGAGATGGATAAAATCGGGCGCCGTGTCGAAAAGGTGCGTGATTTCGGCCTTGAATGGGACGGTAAGGGGCATCCCGTAGCGCAGATGCCCGTGCTTGACGCCCATGGCGACCACCGTATAGCCATGGCCCTGGCGCCGGTGGGCATTTATGTGCCGGGGATAGTGCTCGACGGTGTTGAGAGTGTGACAAAGAGCTATCCCGAATACTGGGAACAGCTTAGGAACATAGGGTTCAGACTGGAGGAGGTGGAATGACTGGTGCGTTAATCATTTTGTGTGCGCTTGTGGCGGTGGGTGCGGTGCTTTACCTGTTTCACCGCCGCGATGTGAAACGCGGTAGCGCGCAGCCGCCGAGCCTTCCGCCTATCGCCGATATGCCGGCAGGGGAGGAGGATGGGGATTCCCCTTGTTGCGGCATGCATATCACTTGTGAAAAGGATTCACTGCTTGCGCAGGTGAGCGGGGAAATAGAATATTTCGACGACGAGGAGCTGGATGCCTACCGGGGGCGTGAGGCCGACAGCTATTCGGACGATGAAATAGAGCAGTTCCGCGACGTGCTTCTCACCCTTCTGCCTGATGATATCGCCCCGTGGGCGCGCAGCATCCAGCTGAGAGGCATAACATTGCCCGACTGCGTGCGCGAGGAGCTGTTGCTGATTGTGACGGAGGAACGTGGACGGCGGGGGAATTGAGATAAGGAAGTCAGGAAGATTTCATTTTTTTTTACGACTTACCTGCCTTTAATTGTTATGGATATACGTTTTAAAGGTAGATGAACAAGATTACATAAGTGACGGAACTACTCGGATACAGCTTTTTTACAAACGCCATAATAGGTGTGCTTATAATATCGGTGGCGGCTGCGATGATCGGGACATATATCGTTGCACGCCGCCTGGTTGCAATATCAGGCGGGGTTACACATGCTTGTTTCGGAGGTTTGGGCCTGGGCTACTATCTGGGCATCGACCCCACTGCGATGGCCGCCCTTTTTGCCGTAGCCTCTTCGCTCGGGGTGGAGTGGATGTCGTCGCGTCACCGTGTGCGCGAGGATTCGGCCATAGCCGTGATATGGTCGATCGGCATGGCAGTGGGTGTGTTGTTCGTGTTTCTGACCCCCGGTTTCGTGCCTGAGCTTAATGCGTTCCTGTTTGGCAGTATCCTCAACATTTCCGTTGCCGACCTTTGGCTGTTTGCCGGTTATGCCACCTTGCTGGTGCTTTTCTTTTGGTGGAAATTCCGCGAAATCGTCATATGTGCGTTCGACCGTGATTTTGCCCGTGTGGCCGGGTTGCCTGTAAAATTTGTAACCATCACGATGACGGTGTTTGTGGCGTTGTGCATAGTCCTTACCATCAGGCTGGTGGGCATTATGTTGCTGATGTCGATGATTTCGTTGCCGCAGATGACTGCTGAGATTTTCTGCAAACGGTTCAGGACTGTGATGCTGATGTCGGTTTTCATATCCGTTGCGGGCTGCCTGGGCGGTTTGGTTTTGTCGGCCTATATCGATGTTCCTTGTTCGGCTTTGATTGTGATAGTGCTGGCGGGCATGTTCATCACAGGCCGCGTTTACAGCGTTGTGGCAAGGAAGCTTGCCTTGCGGCAGGGGGGCGTAAGGTCATGAAGGGGGGACGCCGCTTTGTCGTCATAGCCGTTGCCACTGTTGCCGTGGGGGTTGCGGTGTGTTGTGCCTGGTGGGTATATAACCGTTATTTTTCGGAACGTGCAAACCCGTCGGTGGCCGAATACCCTATCCGAGGCATAGATATATCAGCCCATAACGGGGACATTGATTTTTACAGGCTCGGGATGCAGGGACTTGATTTTGCCTATGTCAAGGCTACCGAAGGGACGGATTTCATCGACCGCAACTATGTGCGCAACGTGGCAGGTCTCAAACAGGCGGGGATTGCCACAGGGGCTTATCATTTTTTCCGCTTCGATACCGACGGCGAGATGCAGGGGTGGAACTTTCTGCGTGCCCTGCGCGGCAGGGATTTCAATCTTCCCCCGGCCATCGACCTTGAAGAATGGAGTAATCCCGACGGATTCAGCACCTCGCACATACTGAGGGAATTGGGAAATATGCTCGCATTGCTGAGGGCGGAGGGGATTACCCCCGTTATCTATACGAATAAGGACGGGTATTACCGGTTTGTCAGGGGGCATCTGGAGGATTACCCGTTGTGGATATGCTCGTTTACCGACCCTCCGTTGGGTGATGAGGCGCATTGGGATATGTGGCAGTATAGCCATCGAGGCGCGGCTGCGGGAATCGAGGGTATGGTTGATTTCAACACCGTCAACCCTGCTTCCCCTTTGGCCTCGGTTATCACAGGTCTATAGCTATACGGGCAGCCCTTTCGTGCCCTGTCGGATTATAGTAATTTTACCTCTGTTATAATGACGGAAACGGCGCCAGCCTGTGTGTGGCACGCTTTTTGGCGCGGTTTTTTAATGTTATTTTGTGTTAACAGATATGTTATGCTGTTGTTTTTTGCTAGATTTGCAAGCCAACTTTTGCAGACGGCATCAGGACTTTGAATCTCATATTGGCATCCATGTTGTCAGAGCCACTTTGAATGGCGGCCTCATGACACTTCTAAAAGTGACATGAACCGTTGACAGTCAGATATATCTCTCCGCAGGATAGACACGGCAATGATTACCTTGTTGTAGAAATAACTTTAAAAGCTATACCAATGAACCGATTGACCATTTTTATTATCGCATTGCTGGCCTTGTTGTCGGCTCCATGTGTTTCGGCGCAGCTGCCTTCCGTGCAGTTGAAGGATATTCACGGACGTACTGTGAACGTGTCCGAAATCTCCAACGACGGCAATCCTGTAGTCATAAGCTTCTTCGCAACCTGGTGCAAGCCTTGCATGCGAGAGCTCAAAGCCATCTCCGAAGTATATCCCGACTGGCAGGACGAGACCGGCATGAAAATGTATATTGTCAGCATCGACGATGCACAGAACTCCTCAAAGGTCCGTCCTTTGGTCGACGGCGAAGGCTGGGAGTATGAAACCTTGCTTGACCCCAACAGCGAATTCTTCAAGGCTATGGGTTTGCAGGCAGTTCCCCACGTACTCGTTCTTGACGGTAACGGCAAAGTGGTGATGTCGCATTCGGGATATACCGACGGCTCCGAGAGCGAAATCATAAAGACAATCCGCAATCTCGGCAAGGATAAGAAATGAAACTTTCCCGCAAACTGTTGACCGGCGCATCCGTATTTGCCCTTGCTACGGTGAGTGCCGCCGCTATTACCATAGGGGGTGACAACGGGGTGGCTTTGCACGGAAGCGTGCAGGCCGACGTGTTGTTCCCGCAGGAAGACGAGGCCATCAATACAGGCAAGTATGAGCATGATGTGCTGTTTAATTCATATGCCGACCTGAACCTTATCAGCCGCTATGTGGATGCCGGGGCCAGGCTCGAATTCATGAAATGGCCGTTGCCCGGCTATGAAAAGGATTTCGACGGGTGGGGTGTGCCACACATATATGCCAAGGGGCGTTACAAAGGTTTCGAGCTGACGGCAGGTGACTTCTACGAGCAGTTCGGCAGTGGTTTCATCCTGCGCACTTATGAGGAGCGGTCGCTCGGCATCGACAATGCCCTGCGTGGCGGCCGCCTGCGTGTGACGGCTGTTCCAGGGCTGCGTCTGACAGCCCTTGGCGGCGTGCAGCGCCATTATTGGGACTGGAAAACGTCATCGCAAGTCTATGGTGCCGATGCCGAAGTATTGCTTGAGCAGATGTTCGGGAAGTTGCGGAAGCATAACATCAGCTGGATGTTCGGTGCGTCGTATGTGCTGAAGCGCGAAACCACCCCCGGCCAGACCATCTCTGGTGTGGACTACAGGCTCAACGTCCCTGAAAATGTAAGCGCCTTCGATTTGCGCACACATGTCCGCAAGGGGAATTTCGACATTATGGGTGAGTTTGCATGGAAAGGGCAGGATCCCTCGTTTGACAACGATTACACCTATGGAAAAGGAACTGCCGTAATGGTCAGCGCCTCATGGTCGAAATCAGGCATAAGCGCCCTGCTTCAGGCCAAGCGCAGCGAGAACATGGCGTTCCGCAGCCAGCGTATGATGTCGGGCACCTCGTGCTTCATCAACAATATGCCGGCGTTCGCCTACCTCCACACTTATGCACTGCCTGCCCTTTATCCTTATGCCACCCAGGCGGCTCCGGGCGAATGGGCTTTCCAGGGCAACTTCGCCTACACCTTCAAACGTCGCACCGCTTTAGGTGGCCGTTACGGCACGAAGGTCAAGGTCAATTTCAGCTATATCCGCGGATTGGACCATAAATATCCGGCGCCGTTGTTCGGCAGCTCGCTAATAGGCACGGACGGTTCGTCAACCTCGTTTTTCGGGATGGGAGAGGCATATTACCATGATGTCAACCTGCAGGTGGAGAAAAAGTGGTCGCAATCGGTGTCGCAGAACTTTATGTACATGAACCAGATGTACAACAAGAGCGTCATCGAAGGTGAGGGAGGCCGCATCAAGACCAATGTATTCGTGGTTGATACGAAATGGAAAATCGACAAACGCTTCACCCTCCGCAACGAGTTGCAGTATCTCCACACTTGTCAGGACGAAGGTGACTGGCTTTTCGGATTGCTCGAGCTTTCGGTTGCGCCCTACCTGATGGCAACGGTCAGCGACATGTGGAACTGCGGCACCAGCGGCACGCATTACTACAATTTCGGCCTTACCGGCAACTACCGTTCCAACCGTCTGATGGTGAGCTATGGCCGCACCCGCGAAGGCTTTAACTGCTCGGGAGGTGTCTGCCGCCGCATACCGGCCACCCACGGCTTCCAGGTGTCATATTCATACACATTCTAACTCAAAATTTCCTAACACTGTTTCATGATAAGGAATATTTTCATAGCTACTTTATTGGCTTTGGGAGCTGTTTCATGTTCCGATATAAAAGAGTCTGACCGTTTCATTACCATCGAGGGTGTTACCGCCGAGCGTGTGGTGCTCCTTGAAGATTTTACCGGCCAGAACTGCGTAAACTGCCCTGCGGCGCATCAGGAAATCGACGCGCTCGTTAAGCAGTATGGCGACGCGCTTGTGCCGGTTGCCATACATGCCGGCAGTTTCGGGATACCGAGCACGAACCGTCGTCCGGGGTTGATGCAGCCTGAAGGCCAGACCTATAACGACCGTTACGGAATCGACGAATACCCGAAAGGGGTTATCAACGGTCGCAGCGGAGCCTTGAACCCAGGTGAGTGGAGCGACTTCCTGCGTGAGGAATTACAGGTTCCCGCCGAACTCGACATCGATTTGTCGGCCACCATCAGTGCTGACGAACCGGGGAAAATTGCCGTGGAGTGTATCCTGCGCCCGGATGCCAACATGCAGGGCACCCTCCAGCTGTGGGTGCTTGAGGATGGCATCGTGGCCCGCCAGCTCGACAAGGATGGCAATCTTATCCCGGACTATGTGCATAACCACGTGTATCGTGCCGCTGTCAACGGCGTCGATGGCGAGAATGTGACCCTGCAGGCCAACACCCATAAAACTCTTGCATACACGGTTGGGATACGTAACACCGATAAAGAGGCATGGGTGCCTGAAAACCTGTCAATCGTGGCGTTCCTGCGTCAGGCCGACGGTGGTGTTGCCCAGGCGGCGAAATGCCATGTTGTCACCGGTGACGTCGAAGAAGAATAATCTTCGGAACCGTAGACCATCTACAGGGATATATTAAAAACGGGGGATGTGTCAACATCTGACACATCCCCGTTTAAGATTGAATACAATTTACATACAAATAACTAAAAACGGAAAAAACGACATGAAAAAACTTTACATGGCATTGGCGTTGGCATTGGTGGCAGTATCGGCCGGTGCCGCAAACCTGAAATTCTATCTTGGAGATAAGGACATCGCCCAGGGTTCAACCGTAGGGTATTCGGAATATGAATGGGTTGAGGAGTTCGAACCGGGAGTCTGGGATATCATGATGAAGCCTAAAATCTACCTGGAAAGTGATTTTTTCACCAACACGGTAACCATAACGGCAACCTGCACATCAGGGCATAAGATACAGATGTGCTGCGGTGGCCAGTGTATGAGCGGTGAGACTGTTACCAAGAGCGATCTCACTTTACGCCAAGGGGTGAAGTTCGACCTTGAATTCGATTATATGAATATGGAATATGAGGGTGAGCAGCCCCCGGTAGTGACCACCGTTATCGAGGCTGTCGACGGTGCGGGAACCCCGGTATCGTTTACAATTGTGATGGGTCCGGAAGGGGCTTCGATTGAAAATGCCGAGATTGCGGCCGACCAAGTTCGTTACACCGCAGCCGGAATCGAATATGATGTTACCTCTGCGTGCAGCTTCTCGCTTTATTCACTGATAGGCACCCAGGTAATGTCGGCCACTCTCGAAGGGCGTGGCACGCTTTCGGTGGCAGGGCTTCCCAAGGGGGTATATGTTTATACTCTCGACGGCAAAGCCGGCAAGGTACTGGTAAAATAACATTTGAAAAATAATTCGGCTATGAAAAGAATTTTATTGTCGTTTGCGGCCTGCCTTATGGCAGTTGCAGCATTCGCACTGTCGGACAGACCGCAGCGCATCGCGGTGCCACTGGGCCCCGGTTTTATCGAAGGTGGTGATTTTACTCCTTCCGACCGGCCTGCCAGGCCGCAGGTGAAGTCGAGGGCGGAAGCGTCACAGTCGATATTCTATACCCCGGCCTATGATCCCCAACAATATATCAGTCTGGAGGGCCAGTATGCCGGGCTGACACTCGCGCAGGCATTCCAAATGACCTCCACGTTGGTTGACAGGTTTGATGGCAACTCCATTACAGAAGTGTTCTTCTATACCGGCTTGAACCAGAGTGCATCAAAAACCGAGCCTGTCAACACCATCAAGAACGCCACATTGTTCCTGGCCTATGACTTGCAGAAGTTTGAGCCGTTCTATACCCAGACGGTCGAACTTCCGGCCACCGGCTTGACTTTCGTACACTATGCCCTTGACACCCCGTGCAAAATCGAGGCAGGCAAACCTTTATATGTGGGATATTATTACACGCTTTCGGCCGCCGACGACCTGACCGTCATAATAGATCTTATCAATCACGGCAATGATGCTTCGGGCGGATGGTTCGGCATCCAGGCTGAGGCCACATCTTCCAACCCGAACCCGCAATGGCAGTTTGACAATGTTGCCAACCAGGTGGGCTTCTTATGTCTCGGTGCTGTGATAGCCGGGGAGAATCTTCCGCAGGACGAAGCGTCCATACCCGGCATAGAGGCGCAGCCCACCGTGTACCAGGGTGAGGGTTTCGACCTCAAATTCATGGTTAAAAACCATGCCGCCAACGATATCACTTCGATAGATGTGGATGTAACAATAGGCGACAACGCCCCCACCACATCCCATATGGATTTCTCGACCGCATTAGGTTACGATGAGAGCGGGGTGGTGACTTTGAGCGGTCTGAGTTATGATGTCGCATCGGAGGAGGAGGTGCCTGTAAAGGTAACTCTGACGAAGGTTAACGGCAATGCCAATAAATATGCAGACGCTTCGGCTGCTACCGGCATACAGGTAATCCCCACTGGTAAAGGTTTCCAACGAAATGTGCTTGTGGAGGAATTCACCGGCACATGGTGCGGATATTGCCCCATCGGGATTGTCACAATGGAGAAACTGCGTGAGAAATATACCGATGGGTCTGTAATCCCTGTAGCTATCCATTATAATGACGAAATGGCGGTTACGTCGTTCTCAAGCACAATCCAGGCTTATTCGCGTGGGTCGTTCCCGTCGGCTGTAATGAACCGCCAGTTCTACATCGACAATCTCTATCCTACCGAATATTGCATGGAAGAGATTGAGTCGTATATGGCCTATCCGGCTCCGGCCAGGGTGACGGCTACCGCCAATTTCAACGAGGGGAAAACCGGTATTATCTTCAACACCAAGACCTCGTTTGCGTTTGACAACGACAAAGCTTCCGACAGATATATATTGCATTTTGTCGTGACCGAGGATAATGTAGGCCCCTACATGCAGGAGAACTATTATTCCGGAGGCGGCAAAGGCGAGATTCCCGGTTGGAGCAACAAGCCCGGTTCGGTGGAAACCGTCTATAATGACGTGGCCCGGCAATATAACAGCGCGAGCGGCGTAAGGGGTTCGGTGCCTGAGTCGGTAGAAGCTGGTAAAGAATATGAATTCTCATATGAGATGAAGTTCCTTTCCGGGAGCAAGATTTCCAATAAGGATAATCTGAACGGAATCGTGTACCTGGTCAACAGGAAAACCAATGTGGTGGAGAACGCCTGCATCGTAAAAGCCGGTGCTGTTGGCGGAATCGACGGTGTTATCGCTGATGGACAAAACGATGCCGATGCCCCTGTTGAATATTTCAATATGCAGGGCATGCGTGTTGCCGAGCCAGCCAACGGCATCTTTATCCGCAGGCAGGGAGCCAAGGCAGAAGTCGTTGTGGTGAAATAAACCGCATATCCCGATGCCTGTCGCCGCAATGCGACGGGCGGGAACAATAACCAATCCGTCCGCACCCCGGAAACCCTGACACGGGTATTCCGGGGTGCGGTCTGTCTCGATAAACCTCCATGATTGGAAGCCGTTATGGACGTGGCATGAAAAGGCGTCAACGTGGTGGGATGGCGTGTGTTGATTCACAATAATATAAGGGGAATCAACGTTATGAAAACGGAGAAATACAGGCATGACAAAATTCTACACAAAATCATATACGGGTTTCAGGCTGCTCAGGGAAATCACCCTTGTGCTGGCTGTGATTTGCGGTTCGTTGGCCGGAGTAAAGGCCCTTGATGCTTCGGTCTATGCCGGGAAATCGCGTTTGGCGGCAGGGACGTGGGTAAAGGTCGCGGTTACTTCCGGGGGTATGCATTTCATCCCGGAAGGCACATTGAGGTCGTGGGGCTTCTCTGACCCGTCGAAAGTGAAAATCTATGGTTATGGAGGCCGTCGTCTGCCCAACCTGTTGGGTAACAGCTATCTCGACGACCTGCCACAGACACCTTCGGAAATGGTTGCCGGTAACGGCCTTTATTTTTATGCCGAAGGCCCGAAATGGTGGAAATCAACCTCAAAGGGGTGTAATGCACCTGTCAGCAATCCTTTCACACGTCAAGGCTATTACTTCCTCAGCGACAGTGACCCCGGTGAACGCCTGACACCCCAGCCTATCGGTGACGGTGCGGAGCCACGGGAGGATATGATGGAGTTTAAGGACAAAGTGTGCCACGAAGTGGATATGGTTTCGCCCGGCGAAGCCGGGTTCCTGCTGTTGGGTGAGGATTTCAAATATACCCCGTCGCAGAAATTTCCCCTTATATTACCCGACCCGGTGAAAGGCGGCACTGTCAATATGGAGGTGTCGTTTGTGAGCCTGTCGAAATCGGGTCAGACAGAGCTTTCGCTTACGGTCGACGGCCAGGCACTGCCGGGTCCTGACAAAATCAAATCGACCGACGACAAATATTCGCACGGATTGGAACTGGTTGCCCGCAAGGAGTTCCAGTTGAATGGTGACGCGGCTGTTATAGGTATCGACCACCGGGCCGTATCGACCGTGGTACGCGCCAATCTGAACTACATTTCACTGACCTATCCGCGTAATCTGCGTCTGCCGTCGGACAAATGGCTTTATTTCAGCCTTCGTGCCGGTTATGTGTGTCTTGACGGAGCTTCGTCATCGACGAGGGTGTGGGATGTCACCGACCCGTTGCAGGTGTCGCGCATGAATGTGTCCGTTGCAGGTGGCAAAGCCGCATGGACAACCCCTTATGCGGCTGTGGAGCGCAGCTATGCTGCATGGGAGCCTGCCGGGTCGCTTCCGCAACCGGCATATGTAGAGACCGTACGCAACCAGAATCTCCATGCCAAGCCGGTGCCCGAAATGGTGATTGTCACCCCGTCGGAATGGAGGAGCCAGGCCGACAGGTTGGCCGATTTCCACCGTGGTGACAAGGTGGAACCTCTCGATGTGCTGGTTGTAACCACCCAGCAGGTGTATAACGAGTTTTCGAGCGGTGTTCCCGACATGCAGGGGATACGCAAGATGCTGAAAATGTTTTATGACCGGGGGAATGCAGGCGAAGGTAAGAAACTCCGTTATGCGTTGCTTTTCGGCCGTGCTTCCTACGACCCGTGTCTGATTACTTCTCAGGTGCAGTCGCTCGGAGGTTATCCTATGGTTCCGGCATGGTTTACCGACAGGGGGCTTAACGATAACGATTCCTACACTACCGACGATATGTTCGGCTTCCTCGAGGATAATTCTGGGGCCAATATGAGCGCCGACAAACTTTCTATCGCCGTGGGGCGTGTGCCTTCTACATCGGCCGACGAGGCGAAAACGGCTGTTGACAAAATTATCAGTTATGCCGACCGTTCGCCTAAAGGTGGTTGGCGGAACACGGTGCTTATCACGTCGGATGACCAGGATAAGGGTGTACACATAAAGGATTCCGAGTCGATGTATCAGAAGCTGGTGGCTTCGGATGCAGAAGCCGGTGGCATAGCCTTTTTCAAGAAAGTACATATCGACGAGTATGAGCTGATCGGGGGGACATACCCCGAAGCGCGTACAAATTTCTACCGTTACCTTGACGAGGGGACGGCATGGTGGATGTATCAGGGGCATGGCGCCCCGACGTCGCTGACTGCCGAAGGGCTTGTAACGTTCCGCGACCTCAACGAATTCTATCTGCGCCGGGTGCCGGTACTGTATGCCGCCACGTGCGATTTCCTGCGCTGGGATGCCACTGCAACCTCGGGTGCCGAGCGCCTGTTCAAAAACAGCAGCGGGGGTGTCATAGCCGCTATCAGTGCCACCCGTCCCGTATATATCGACCAGAACCGCAACATGTCGGAAACAATAGGCCGCTATGTGTTGTCGCGCGACAGCGAGGGCAGAATCAATACTATCGGCGAGATTTACCGTCAGGCCAAGAACGATTACAGGGTTAAGGACGAATGGCGTGCCAACGATAACAAACTACGCTATGTCCTTCTGGGTGACCCGGCACTCCGCACCGTGATGCCGTCGCAAAAGATAGAACTGACCGCAATAGGCGACCGCCCGGTCACGCCAATCGGCGGTGACGAAGAGCCTGTGCAGCTTATGGCCCGTGAGCAGACCGTTATCAAAGGCAGGGTTACAGATGCCGCAGGGAATCTTGCAACGGGATTCAACGGCGTGGTTACGGCCACCCTCTATGATGCCGAGATGAGTGTTACAACACGGGGTAACGGAAAAGACGGGGAGGCAGTTACATTCGACAGGCAGGGAGGGCGCCTGTTTGTAGGTAACGGTAAGGTTGCCAACGGGGAATTTACATTGAATGTGGTGATGCCTGCCGAGGTATCCAATAACTACCGCCCGGCGGCATTCAGTCTCTATGCCTATGCCGACGACGGAGGTGACGCCACGGGTGTGTGCCGCGACCTGTATGTTTACGGCACCGACCCGAATGCCGAGCCTGACACCGAAGCCCCGGTTATAGAGGAATTGTACCTGAATCATCCTACTTTCCGCAACGGGCAGGATATCAATTCCGCCCCCATGCTGATTGCAAGGGTTACCGATGACCGTGCCATGAACCTTTCATCGGCAGGGGTAGGCCACCAGATGGCAGCCTATCTCGATGGCGGGGACAAGACATACAGCGATGTGTCGGATTACTTCACTCCTTTCACCGACGGCACCCCCGGCGGTGTGATAAATTACCCGATAGAGAACCTGGCACCCGGTTATCATACTCTTAGACTCAGGGTTTGGGATACGGGGCCGAACTCGGCCGAGGCATCAATCGATTTCAATGTGTCGACAACCATCGCGCCTGAACTTTATGAGGTATATACCCATACCAACCCGGTGTCGACCCATGCCGATTTCTATGTATCGCATGACCGGCCAGACCGCAACCTGACGGTCACCATCGAGGTGTTCGACCTTATGGGCCGCAGATTGTGGCAGGCTACTGAAACCGGGCGTAGCGACATGTTCATCTCGACGCCGCTTACATGGGACTTGCTTGATAGTGGCGGCCGCCGGGTGCCGCGCGGCATCTACCTGTATCGTGCCACTGTTTCCGACGAGGATAGTGGCGAGAAAACCTCCACGGCATCGAGAAAGCTTGCTGTGACAGGGGTCAGATGATGCCATGTTTCAAAATAGCGGTGAACTTCGTAACTTTGTATGCGTATTCACCATGTGGTTTACGCAACCACATTTAACCAATAAGCAATGAAACGGCGACCGGCCCGACGTGGGAAGTGCCGGTGGCGCCGCCACGAAATACCTATTATGGACAATAACAGTCAGGATATGATTCCGGAACCGGCGCTACGCCGGTTGCCGTGGTATCTGGCCTATGTGAGCCTGCTTCATGAAAGGAAGGTAGAGTATGTGTCGTCAACACAGATTTCACGGGAACTGAAAGTAGATGCCTCGCAGATTGCCAAGGATTTGTCGTTTCTCGATATAAAAGGTAAAACCAGGATCGGTTACGAAGTGCCTTTGCTGGAACACAAGCTTGAGGAATTTCTCGGTTTCAAACGTCGCCACCGTGCTGTGATTGCCGGGGCGGGTTCGCTCGGCGGGGCATTGATGCAGGATTCGGGCCTTACACGCTACGGGTTGGAAATCGTTGCCGGGTTTGATGTCGATGCGGCGCTTGTCGGTTCTGTGAAGCACGGGCTGCCGGTGTTTCATGTCGACGAACTCAAAGACCGGTGCAGGGAACTGAATGCCGGAATCGGAATCCTCGCGGTGCCCGTGGAGCATGCGCAGGAGGTGGCCGACAGCCTTATCGAGGCCGGTGTGCGAGCCATATGGAATTTCACCCCCTACAGAATCTGCGCGCCGGAAGGCGTTGTAATTTCCAACACTTCCATTTATGCCCATCTGGCTGTGATGTATAACCGTATGGGGGGCGGTGAATCATGAAGCTCCTTGCAGTGGAACGCTTTGCCGGGAAATGGCCTGCGGAGGCTGCGACGGCTTTGACCTCGGCCGAAGTGGCATCGCCTATGTGTCTGCCAGTAACGCTTATGACCGATTCTGCAATGGTCAGGAGGGGGATGCCGATGTTCGTTCCTGATTTTGCACAGGGATGGGATTTGGAAGTTGTCCCGTTTTTTTCTTTAGGCAGGCTGGGTAAAAGTATCTCTCCCCGTTTTGCACCCAGGTATATCAACGGCTGGGGAGTGGCGGTGCGTGCCGTTCCACCGGGGATGTTTGATTGCAGGGAAGGGTATGTGCCCGGGGCTTTAGCTGTGAATTTCGACGGTGCTGTAGCCCCCGGCGAGGTGTTCCCTTTCGAGAATGCTGTTGATGCCGGGATAGAGGTTGACGGTTGCGGGGTGTTGCACCTGCCGTGGGCCGATATGCATGTGGAGGATACCGTTGCATTGGCCAGCCGCTATATGATGCTGAAAACGGGTGATATTGTCATGCCGTGCCGGACCGGGCTGAAGCTGCCTGTTAAACTTGACACAAAACTTGAGGGGCGGCTTAATGGAAAACCTGCACTGTCGTTGAAAATAAAATAATCCCTGTGATAAAGAGGGTGTAATCTTTCTTGTTCGACCATTTCGCTTGCCCTGGACCTTGATGTGAATAACCGTTTACGATTGATAGCGCTTTGGATTGTGTTGTCGGCATTTTTTGTTTTGATGCCGGTGAAAGTGTTCGCGGCATTGGGTGCAGGGTGGTATGCGGAAAAATCGGTGCTTTCGAGCGGGAAGTGGGTCAGAATAAAGGTGAGAGGGTCGGGGATGCACCAGGTAACCGACAGCGAGCTGAGGGAGATGGGTTTCGCAGACCCTGGGAAGGTGACCGTGTACGGTTACCCGGCTACGATGCTTGCCGATAACATGCTTACAGATAACATTCCTGACGACCTTCCGCCGTTGCCATTCGCCCGATATGGCGACAAACTGGTGTTTTATGCCGAAGGTGATGTATCGCTCCATGTGTCGCGGCATAGGCAGCCCGATGGTTCCGGGAAGGATTTTACCGAGGTGAAACGCAACTATTTTGCCGATTACGGTATATATTTCCTTACTGACTCGCATCCAGGAAAGCCGATTGCAGAGCTTCCGTATGAATCATCCAGGCAGGCAGCAGCGGCGGTGTCGCATGGGATGGCGCATTTCGAGGAGGAGTGTCAGAACCCGGGTGCCGTCGGGGCGCGTTACATCGGGCCGGATTGTGTTGCTACAGGGGGTGGCAGCTGGCAAATCGAAATGCCCGGATTCAATGGTGAGGGAGTGATAAACGCACGCGTGCTGCTCGGGGCTAGAAACGATGAAGCCACACGTGTGTATTTTACATTGTTTGGCAAACAGCAGAGGATTGAGGCCGTTTCCTCCCGTTCGGAAGAGACTTACGGTTATGGGATTGATAAATTCGACTATGTTCTTGACGGGGTTGAAAGGCGGCCTGACGGTTCCTACAACGTAAAGCTGGATTTTGCAGGCGTGCCGTCGGGGATCGCGGCCTTGGAATACGTTACAGCCTTTTATCCACGTGATAACAGGCTGGATGGCCGGACACAGTCGATGTTCGTGTTTCCCGGCGATGCCCGTGAGGTGGAATTTGCCTGCGAGGGGATGGATTTGGCCGTATGGGAGGTGACACACCGTGAATCGCCCGTTGCGCTTGAAACAGTGGCTGCAACCGGAGGGAGGATTCACAGCAACCTTCCGGAAGGTTGCTGTGCCGGAGACCCCGGCACAGCAGAACATAAATATGTAATGCTATTCAATCCTGCCGCGACACTGCTGCCGGTGGAATATGCCGGAGAGGTTAACTGCCCCGACCTGCATGCATCCCCGACGCCCCATATGCTTGTTGTTGCTTCACGTGATTTCATGCCACATGCCGAACGGATTGCGGAACTGCATCGTGAAGCTGACGGGCTGGATGTGGTGGTTGTGTCGCAGGATGACGTCTATAACGAGTTTTCGTCGGGCACACCGCATCTGATGGCGGTGAGGAGATTGGCAAGGATGTATCGCGACCGTGATCCTGCCAAATTCCGTTCCATACTCCTGTTCGGACCTGCGCATTACGACAGCCGAGGCCTGGCCGTGGACGACAAGGAGGATTTCCATAATCACTACCTGCCGATGTTTATATGCGAGGAGGCCGAGATGGCAGGGCATATGCATAAAAGTTATGCGACCGATGCCTTTGTCGGGATGCTCGACGAGGATGAAGGCAAGTTCGACATCAGGCAAGGTAAGATGAGTGTGGCTGTAGGGCGTATCCCGGCAAAATCGGCTTTAGAGGCCGACAGCTATATAGGGAAGGTGGAGCGTTATGTTGCCCATCCGCCTGTGGGAGCCTTCCATAACCGTGCGGTGCTGATATGTGATTCCGGCAATGAGAACGGGCATATGAAGGATGCCGACGAGATGGCCGGGCTGATAGCGGAATGCTCGCCTGCCACAACTGTGTTCAAGGCTTACAATCCCGTCTACCCGGTCGAGGGGAAGTCGGCAAAGGCATTGAGGAAAAAGCTTGTGTCCGCGCTCTCCGACGGTGTATGTTTCCTTGGCTATAGCGGCCATGGTAGTCCGAAGATGTTTGCTCCCGAAGAACTATGGAGCGTGGGAATGGCCGAGGGTACGGATTACGATGTGCCTCCGTTTGCGATGCTGGCTTCGTGCCGTGCCCTTTATATCGATCATCCCGGGCGTAGCACTGGTACGGCGATGCTTTTCAAAAACCATGGAGGGGCGATTGCCGTTGCAGGGGCGTTGCGTGATGTCTACAAGGTGGAAAACCAGGTGTTGAACCTTTGTGTGGGAAGGGAGTTTTTCAGTGCTGCGAAAGGTAGTACGGCCGGAGAGGTGTTTATGCGTGCCCGGAATGCCGTCATCGGGCAGGCTATGCAACAAATGTCGTCCATAAGCCGGGAAAAGCTCCAGTTAAACACGTTATGTTATAACCTTGCAGGTGACCCGGAAGTAATGATTCCTGTTGCCGGTCGGCAGGTTGTAATCACGCATGCCGGGGGTGTCGAGCTTCCGGATGATGCAGCATTGAAGCTTGAGGCAGGCGGGGAAGTCGCGGTCGAAGGGGCGGTCATGATGCCTGGCGGGGGGATAGATGCCGGTTTTGACGGTTATGGGATTATATCCGTTTACGACGGTGCCAAGGAACTGAAGGTTATTAACGGCACGGCAGAGGAGAAGAAGGGGATTGCCGTTTTAGATGAGGATTTGATTTATGAAAAACGTCTACGTATAACATCAGGACGCTTTTCGGACAGGTTGTATATCCCTCTGCCGTCGCGTCCGAGCCATGAACACAGGGTGTCGATGTGGGCTGTGAGCGACGACGGCCTGCTGCAGGGTACAGGTTTTTTAGGTGGCATGTCGATTTCGCCCGGTGATTATGGTTCCAAGCCCGTTGGAGGGCAGAAGCCTGAAATAAAGTCGGTTTATATCGGCAGTCCCGGCTTCCGCGACGGTGATTTGGTTTGTGGAAGCCCGGTGGTGTATGCGGAAGTGTCGGCAGGTACGGCCGGGGTGGCCGGATTTTCCACCATTATAGGGCAGTCGTTGCTGTTGAGCCTTGACGGCGGCAAGAAGGTGTATGACGATGCTTACCGTTATTTCCATTCCGACGAAAACGGGGGCGGTGTGCTGGAATTCAACCTAGGCCACCTTCACGACGGGCGCCACAGCCTTACGCTGAGGGTTACGGATTATGCCGGTCGTTCGGATTCGCGCACAATCATGTTTACGGTTGTCGACCGTGGTGCGGAAGCATCATTGGGTGTGGATGAATATCCGGCCATAACGGAGGCGACGTTCAGACTGGAACATACATTCCCCTCGGAACCTACAGGCCGGATTGTGGTTGCCGATGGGGAAGGGCGGGTGGTGTTTACCGATGATGATGCCTCGTTCCCATATACTTGGAACCTTTGCAGGACTGACGGCGGGGCTGTGTCGGAAGGTGTGTATATGGTGTCGGCATATCTCAAGGCCGGCGGGGTGTATGGCAGTGCGCCGCCGGTAGAGGTTGTTGTCAGCCGTGATTGACGTGGTTCCCTGTCGGGAATCCCCCTTTCCCATGTCCTCCTCCGTTATTTGTCTCAATAGTCGAACATTGTGCGGAGAACGTCGAGAGAGTTCACGGTTCCCAGCCCGGGGAAATGCAGGCGGTAATATTCCAGCAGGCGGTCGAGAATGCGGTTGCGTTCGAACCGCGACATGGCAAACATCCCGGCATTCCTGAAATTCATTCGCCGCAGGCGGTGTGCCGCCTCGGCTTCGTCGGAGGGGAGTATGCGGTTATGAAGCGGTGGGAACGGGCGGAAAATGCCGTCGGCCATGTCGAATACCGCACCTGTCGAGAATGTGCTCCAGTCTGGTTCTATGCCTAGGAAATGCTGTAGGTGCAACAGGAAGCATATATGGAAATTGGCGCATGCCTGCACCGGGGCTTCCGACAAGGCCGTTGCAGCACTCAATATGAATTCGTATAACAACCGGTCCTGTTGCGGTTCGCGCAGGAGCGAAGCCAGGATGTCGGCTGTGAACAGGCGCAACGTCACTTTCAGGGGAGATGGGGACGGCGGTGTGCCGGTAGGCCGGAGGTCGCGTATGGTGAATATGTCACGTCCGGGGCGTATGTCGGCCACGCAGTCGAAAGTGGCCAATGGCATTGACAAAGCCCTTGTGCGGGCAGCCGCTTTTGAAGCCCCTGCCGGAACTAACAGCCCCATCCGCCCATGCTGACGTGTGTAGACACTCAGTATGGAGTTGCGGTCGCTATATTTGACTGTGCGGAGGGCTATGCAGTTAAGGGGTTCGAACATGGGGCTTCTGTTGATTGCCGGTCGGACTGCCGGGATTCCTTATTGCGAACTATTGCAGATAAGGAGGTTCAAAGTTCGGATAAATCGGGGATATAGCCTCGGAAAAGGGCGAAAAAAGTGCTAAAAACCTTTAAAAAGCGGTTTTTTTTACGAAATATTTGTGGGAGTGGGAAAAAGGCTCTATCTTTGCACTCGCAAAATGCAAGTAAGGCCCATTCGTCTATCGGCTAGGACGCAAGATTTTCATTCTTGAAAGAGGAGTTCGATTCTCCTATGGGCTACAAGTAACAAAAACGAAAACAAAGATTTTTACATTTTTCAGAAATGGCAAATCATAAATCAGCTTTAAAGCGTATTCGCCAAACAGAGAGCCGTCGCCTTCGCAACCGCTATTATGCCAAAACAGCGCGTAATGCTGTGCGCCGTCTCCGTGCCATGACCGACAAAGCGCAGGCTCAGGAAGCTTACCCGAAGGTAATCTCCTTGCTCGACCGTCTTGCTTCAAAGAACACTATTTCCAAGAACAAGGCATCGAACCTCAAGAGCAAGCTTGCCCTTCACATCAACAAGCTCGGTTAATGCGTTAACCGCTTGTAGGCATTGGCGATAGCCTTTCATGGGGATAAGATGGCAGATGCCGCTACTCAATCAAGTAGTTTTATCTCCTTCCAATCAAGACTAATATCGACAATAGCATAACAAGTTCTCGTAATTTTCTCCCATTCGCTTGTGAAAGCTGATGGGTTGATAATCGGCCCATTCGTCTATCGGCTAGGACGCAAGATTTTCATTCTTGAAAGAGGAGTTCGATTCTCCTATGGGCTACAGCTAGCAAAACTCCCGACAGCAATACTGCTGCCGGGAGTTTTTTATGGCGGTTTGGCAAACCAGAATCCGGATTCTGCCACTGCGGCTTAATATACAATTAGGCAGGTTGGACATTTTGGGTGATAACAGAGCAGTATTCAACCTGCCCATTTGGGCCTCTTTGATGGATTTGATAAATGGATCTCAACATCTTCTCTTTCCGCTTCCATTTTGCCTAGCCATCTATATATAAGTTTAGGTTTCGTCGGACATATAGGCAGGTTGGACATATATAAAGCCCGAACCAAACCAAAAATTGGTATAGGTACTTTAGTGCAGCGGGGATTCCTATCCATTTTTCATAACGCAAGAAGAGCAAAGATTCTATAAAAAAGAATCTTTGCTCTCCGCGATATGTATGGATAGAATTTAAACTAAAATTCATATCCTACTTTGATGCTAATGCCTTCCATATCAAGTAGGCGTGAACTTCGAGTGTAATCCATGTTAATACCAGGATTTGTGAAGCGATTAAAAGTTTCAAATTTAAGTTTCTCGAAAGTATAACCGATTGAGAGAGTGACGGCTTGCTTGCCTATGGTTTTCATGCGAAAGCCAGCAGATATATTAGCATAGAAACCATCACCGTTTGTGACAAAATGACCAAGTTTCAAATCTACAAAGGGCGCAAATTTTGTCTTTGTAAAGGCACTATGCAAATCGACAAAAAGAGGAATACTAACTTTGCTGTCTCGGGTGTCAAGGGCGTATTCCATACCTTTGGTTTCGTATTTAGACATAAAGTGGAACCCGACACCGGCACCAACATAGAAGTAGGGGTGCACTTGGTAACCATGAGTAGTGCTAATCTCAAAACGACCAAATTCATAGTCACCAACACCAATGGTATAACCGAGGTCTACAAAACCACGGTAGCCACTATTAAAATCGTTCTGCGCTTTTGCTGTTAAACCAGCAAAAAGAACGGTTAGTAAAAGTAAAATTTTTTTCATCTTGAATTATATAATATTAATAATTATTTAGTCATTCTTAATAAAGTATTTGTGATTCCAATTGCGAGAAGTGAAATAATCGACTCCCCCAACGAAATCTGCATCAAGATTTATAACCCATTTTTTGGGTTTCACAGAAATAGAGAAGGCAACATCAACACATTTAACAGGAACAAAAGTAGTATCATTTTTCTCATAGATGAAATCTTTACCTTTCATAAGAGAAAGGTGGTGAATGATTGATGGAGAAAAAATAACCAATCCTTTGTTTTCATTTTTAGCATAGTCCCATTTGATAAGTTTGCCGGAAGCCACATCTTCAAGTAAGACATAGCTGAAAGTGCCAAGATATTGAATGGATTCCGTATGGCTACCACGGAAAATGAATTGATTTTTTTCAAGCACTAATCCCGGAGTATATTGACGGTGAGCATTAACACCCCAGCCCGGAACAGGACTATAGTTTTTAATAAGTTTAAAGTGCTTATGTTCTTGAGGCAATTTATGCTTTGGGCATTTTTTAAGCCAAATAGTATCTGGAATTAATAGTTTGAACGTCTCAAAATAAGAGTTTTCCGCATCAGGCACAGAGAAAAATATAGTATCTCCTTTGAAACGGTCAGAAAATTCAGTAGGTGAAAGCGGTTCAATGAAGCGCTTAATTGGACACATATCAGAATTACCAACTTCCACGGCATATCCTATGGATGTAAGTAAAACGAAAGTAAGACAGGCTAATATAGTTCTCATTTGGAGAATATAACCGGAGAGACAGCAATCTATTACTGACTCTCCGTGTATTATTTACCAGTCGTCATCGCCCCCAGTTAAGCCGTTAAGAACTGCATCTTGGAGTTTATTGATTACTATTAAAGAATAGAGGTGAGCCTTTACGAAAGCCTTGGCTCCTTCCTTTTTCTGTTTCTTTGTAAAGGGGAAACATTCAGAAGGAATAAATTCTTGATGCACTTTCTGATAAGCGGCTGGGCCACCTGCTAAAGCACCGAGAACCCCCGTGCCTTTCTCCATTTCATATTTTTGGATTGACGTTGTTACTCTCATGCGACCGTCTTTCATGTCAACGCGAATGATAACGTCAGCAGAGATATCTGCATTGGAGGCAAAAGACATTGTACTGCCCATGTTGGAGATATGTCCCTTTCCAATTATGCAACCTGCATCCTTATCATTAAGTTGAATGACTGATTTTCCATCATTAAAGGAACGAGCAAACCAATCGTTTACGGCAACATAAATCTGTTCTTTTGTTTTAGGAATACTATCAATAACGGTTACACGTGTGATGGAGTTGTTCTTGTCAAGTCCATAAAGGTCTTTGATAACAAGAGCGGCCTCATCATCTTTGATTTTGCCGTCACCATTAGTGTCAAATTGCGACATGTCAATGGCGGCAAAATCCTGCTCAGTAATAATCTGAGCGTGTGCATAGGCTGAGAAAAGCACTATTGCAAGCAGTAAAAGAATTGTTTTTTTCATTGAGGTTTATGATGTTGATTAATTCAGATATGCTTTTGGTACCTCAATGAATCCTAAATTGAGATGGATTATAATAAGAAAGCGCAGGATCCGTACTTGTTACTCATCCTGCAAACCTTAGGCATCTGGCATAGCCGTCACATCGTAGAACGAGTAACGCAGAGCCTACGCCGTATGATATATGATACACCAATGATGGCACGCCAAGGCGCACACATATCAGTGAGCATGATAATCATACCCGAAGACATCTACCGTTACTTCATCCTTGACGATGGTTTTGAAACTGCCAGATTTCAAGGTTTGCCAAGAATCAAGCGCAAGTAAACGCTTTGAAAAATATGTCTTCAAACCCACCCATCCGACGGCTTAACACCGTCATCGGCGTAGATTTGCAATGCAAAATTAGCGAAAATTCCTGAGACTGCTATCGAATATGTTGTGAAACATAAGGCTGTGAGCACGGCTCTTTCATTTAAAATCAGACAAAGATTGCAAGAAACGGTGTATTTTATAGCGAAAAGCCTAACTTTGCGCACAGCGATGCCGAAGCACCGCCTTCGGTGTTTCGGCATCATAAGAAATAATTTTTTAGAGGCGGAGTGGCCGTGATGGTTCTTCCGCCTCGATTTTCGCGTAGCAAAAATACGCGTTAAAGGATGGGGCTGACAGTATCCTTGGCGTGAGATGCTACAAGCAGCCAGGGAATGCGCTATATGCCAAGCAATGTTCTTAGGTACACGTTTATCACGGAGAACATAAGCGGCTGATGATGTTTATGGGGGTCGCAATCTGTTGCTAAGCGCATATTCTTTGCCTAATTGTGGAATGTCAAGTTACTGGTATAGCAATAAGAGCGAGGGTGTGTCAGAATGGCTCATCCAGGTCGTCGCTTGTGGGATTCGGCTTCGGTCATTGACCGAGATCAACTCCTTCAGCCTTACCCGCAAGCTCCTACCATCTGAACCATTCTGACAACACCCTCGCCATCCGGGCGAAAACCAAGGCGGTGTGCCAAAATATTGAATTTTGACACACCGCCTTCATATTAATTTGTTTGAGGCCGGGGTTATTTGGCCGGGTTGATGTCGAGAATCTCGATGTCGAATACAAGGGTCTGGTTGGGGCCGATGGCGTCGCCTGCTCCGTCGAGACCGTAGGCTTGGTCAGCGGGGATTACAACGGTCATCTTGCCACCCTTGCCAAGCATGGTGAGGGCTTCCTGGAAACCGGGCACGAAACCGTTGGCGCGCATTGCGCGTACGTTGTCCTTGTTGGTGTCGAACACTTCACCGTTGATGTTCTTGCCGGTGTACTGAACTTTAACGTTATCGGTGGGGGTTACTTTGGGTTCGGTGCCGGGGTTGTCGATTTTGTAAACGATTCCGGAGGGAGCTTTGGTGTAGCCTTCCGATTCCATTTTAGAGGCGTATGCCTGTCCTTCCTCAAGGTTTTTCTTTGCTTCGGGCGATTCGGCCTTGGCTGCATCCTCGCGTTCTTTGACGCGTGCCTGGAGCTGGGTCATGAGGGCCTGGTACTGTGAATAATAAACGCTCATGTCGCCGATAGAATCCTTGTCGTAAACAGCTTTGAAGGCTTCGAGAACTTTGTCTTTGTTTACGGGCACTTTGGCGTCGTTGTTGATACCGATGATGGGGTTGGCAAGCTGGAGACCCATCTGGAGGCCCTGGAAATAGGCCATGTCGGCGGTGTCGGCATTAAGCACGGCCTGTACGCCTTTGATGAATGCGGCTTTGTCGAACTTGGCTGCTGCCTCGGGCTGCATTTCCTTCATGCGGAGGTAGCTTGAATTTGACTGTGCACCGGCAAATTCGCCGAGGGCTGTTGCCACTGAGTCGCCGAAAGCTTTGTCCTCGGCGGTCGCGTTGGATGAAGCGCCATTGTTGCAGGATGAGAAACCTGCGGCCATCATAGCCACGGCACCAAACGCTAAGATAATCTTTTTCATTTTAATGTAAGTTTTATTGGTTGTTTAATGGATTTTCGGGGGTTGCCTGTTGCTGCGGCATTATGTCGAGCAGCCTGACGGTGAAGTCGAGCACTGCCCCCGGGGGTATTACCCCCGATGCCCCTTTGTCGCCGTAGCCTAGTTGAGGCGGGATGATGATGCGGTATTCTCCCCCGGTTTTCATCATCTGCAATCCTTCTGTAAATCCGGGTACGAGGCGGTTTACAGGGAATTGGATCGGACGTTCCGTAGAGTCAAACACAGTTCCGTCGCTGAGACGTCCTGTATATGTGACTTTAACAATATCGGTCAGTACGGGTTGGGCACCTTCGCCTTCGGTTATCACTTCAAACAGCAGTCCGGACGGGGTTTCGATTACCCCTTCGCGGGCTTTTTGGTCGGAGATATATGCTTGTTGCGATTCCGGCGTCAGGGTTTTTGGTGCGGCGTCGGGGTACATCCTGATCATGGCTTCGCGAAGGAACGCGTCGGCGGAATCGGTGTCAAACCCCATGGCCGAACCTTTGAGGGCGTCGCCGAGGTTCTTGCAGAATGCCTCGGTGGTTATGGGGAATCCCATTTCCTGCATTGATTCGAACCTGTCGATTATTGCGAAGCCGTTGCGTACACCGAGATAATAGGGGGCGTCGACGTTTTTGATGTCGAATGCATGTGCCACGCCGCGTGTGAATTCCGCGATTGCGGCTGTGTCGCCGGGAAATTGCTTGTCGATTTCGGGTTTGAGGTAGCTTGCCATGACTGTGGCGAAAGCTGCCGAACATGAATCGGCATCCAGTGCGACTGCCGTAGCGGCTTTCCCTGTGTCGGTGACGTTTTTTTCGGCGGCGATGCCGATTGATGGCAACGCGGCCGTGGCACAGGTCAGTGCCACGGCTACGTATGCCGGGTTATGTCTGTTTCGGCGCATGTGTGTTATTTGCCGATAACTTTCAGAAGTTCCACGTCGAAGATGAGTGTTGAATCGGGCCCGATGGGGCTGCCGGGTGCGCCGTTGGGGCCGTATGCCAGGGCGGAGGGGATGAAAAGACGCCATTTCGAACCGGCTTTCATGAGCTGGAGCGCCTCTACCCATCCTGGAATTACCTGTGTAACGCCGAAAGTGGCGGGGATGCCCCGGTCGACGGAAGAGTCGAACACTGTGCCGTCGATGAGTTTGCCGGTGTAATGCACTTCCACCTGGTCGGTTGCCTGTGGCATGGGGCCGTTGCCTTCGGTGAGTACTTCATATTGCAGTCCTGACGCTGTGGTTTTCACCTCGGCACGTTTTCCGTTTTCGGCAAGGAATGCCTCGCCGGCCTCGCGGTTCTTTCTCCCGGTTTCTTCGGCTGCGGCACGCTGTTTCTTTTCAAGTTCGGTGAAATAAGCCTGTATTTCGGCTTTAGCCTCGTCGTAAGTCATTTTAGGCTGTGAGCCGAGGAACACGGCTGCCACGCCGTCGGCGAAGTCCTGCACGTTGATTTCATTGATGCCGGAGGCACGGAAGTTGTTGCCCATGCTCAGACCGAGGGCGTAACTTATGCGGTCGAGTTGTTTGTTGTCGTTGCTTTCCATTTCTATGGGGTTGTTTTCAGTTGTTTGCAGGTGTGTGTGTTATGCAGGGAGGAATCCCCCTTGATAATAAACACACAACAGGCTGACAAAGTTAGGGAAATTATGTTCACGCGCGTTAAATAATTTAATGAAAAAATATTAACGTGCTGATAAGGATACATGAAAGCCTGGATTATCCCATTATTTTGCCAGGTTACGTCAACCGGTGCCGTTGCAGCCACGATGTTTTTTTATTCGTGGATAGAAGGGAGGGCTTATAATAGCGGCTCATCTGGGTTGTTGTGTGCGGGATTCGGCTCCTGCCATTCTAACCATTCTGACAGCACCCTCGCCATCCGGGCGAAAACCGGGGCGATGTGTCAAAATTTGAATTTTGGCACATCGCCCCGGTTTTGGGAATGCAATATGATTTACGGATGGGAGGAGGTTAGCGGACTGTTACCTTTGCAACGGTTTTGTCGGCTTTTACAATGTAGATGCCTGCCGGGAGCGGAACGATGTGGCGTTGCGCGGGTATGGTTGTGCGCACGGTCATACGTCCGTCGGGTGTGTATGCCGAAAATTGGCATCCTTCGGCGCCTTCTATAACTACTGCCCCGTCGATACCATGGAACCGGGCTGATTCACCGCTGTCGGCGATGAGGGAGGTTGTTCCCGATGTGCGGTCGATTACCAGGTTGTCGATTGCCACAACGGCATCTTTGTCGGGGAGGTTGGCGCGGAAGCCGAGGATTGCCTTGCGGCTGCCTGCCAGCTGTGCCAGGGAAATTTCATGTTTCTGCCACCCTTCGCTGCCGTCGTTGATCATAATCGGTTCGCCCGCAGTTTTGAAGTCGCCGCCTGTGGTGGTGTATTCCACTGTCAGGCTGGTGCCGGGATTGCACGATGCCGAATGATATATATAGATGTGGAGGTAGGCGGGTTGTGTCGAAGAGAAATCGAACACGGGTGAAACCAGGCGGCCTTCACCCCCGGCGGAGCCTTCGGGAGCTATGCATGCCCCGTAGCCGTTGTCGTCATCCTGTGCGGTTATACTTGAGTTGGAATTGAACATGCTCCATCTGGCATTGCCTGACAGCCCTGTAATTGTCCATGTGGGATAGGTGAGGGAACCTCCGGCAAATGACTCTGCGGCATCAATAGGGGCGGCTGGGCCGAGCGGTACGTAAATTACCACCGGTTCGCTGCTGCCACCCTTTGTTGTGGCCCTGACACCGCGTTGCACCAGTTTTTGTGTGTCGGGCGCCGGTGTTTCCGAAACTTCGAATGAACATGTGGTCAGTCCTGTGGTGGAAGGCATCATCATTCCCCACATCGGGGCAAGGATGTCGTAGGTCAGGTCAGAGGGGTTGATGTCGATGCCATGGACACCTTGTGCGGGTGCCCCTTCCCAATGGATGGTTGCCTTGGCATCGTCGGCCTGATCCCATTCGAACCATACGTTGCCCACACCTTGCGGGATGTCGATGCCGCCAAACGATGAAAGCCGGGAGTCGTGGCCGCGTCCGTTCCCGTTATGGCATATGACGTTGAATTCCTGTACACCCTGGGGTACGTCGACCTCCATTGAGAATTGTTTGCCCGGCGTTGCGTCGGTGATTTCGGCCAGTATGGTTGCACCACGCATCACTTCGATTTTTGTGATTTCCGTGATTGGTTGGCCGTTGATGGCTTTTACAGGGGCGGTGAATGCCAGCGAGCCTTTCAGAGGATTGTCGGGGAGGAGGGTTACAGATAGATTGTCGACCGAGGCCGGGGCTGCCGTGGAGATGAACGGCAGGAGCTGCAGGTTGTCGATATGTAGCTCGTCGCGCATGGTTGTGAGGGTGGAGTGGCGGATACCGAGATGGTAGTCGGCGGCTTTGTCAACTTCCACCAGGGCTTCGAACGTCTGCCATTTCTCACCTGTCACCGAATAGCTCCCGATGATATTCATGGATTCATGGTCGGGGGTGTCGGCGAATCCGGCATCGAAGGTCTCTGTGTAGAACGACCCGATTGCATGGGCGTCGAATGTCATTTTATATATCCAGTCGGTGGTCAGGGCTATCGGGGGAGTCATAATCCAGTCGGCTGCATCGGTAGCGTCGCCTCTAACATCGACCACCGCACCGTTTTTCCATTTCCAGAAATAACCGTCGCCGTTAACGTCGGCAGTTATGAAAAGATCCATGGGAGCTTCTGTGTCGAAGGTCTCATTGTAGGGCACTTTCTTTGATGTGCCATACATTACCCTGTTGGATTCGGCGGTGGCGCCTTCCGTTGTGGTGACGGCGGTCACTTCATAGAACCAGTTGCCGAGTTCGTCGGGGATTTCCTCGGTGAACGATGTCGGGGTGTAGGCTGTTGCCACTACCTGGTTGTCGGGGCGGCGTACGATTTTATAGGTCAGCCCTGTGGCATCAAACCACCCTCCGTTGGCACCTTTTTGCGGGGCTGTCCATGTTAGGGTGGCATTTCGCCCGTCGAGAGCCAGGGTCACATTACCGGGGGCGCCTGCCACGTCGGTTCCTGCATAGGTAAGGATGCGTGCGCGGTTGCCGAACCCGTTATTGTTTGACAGCTGTGCCTCCACTTTGTGAAGTCCTGCTGTGAGCTGTGTTGTGAATGTGTAGCTTTCTCCCGGGTTTACGGTTGCCGGGGCTGTGGCGATTTTGTTGTAGTCGATGAGGAGGTCGACGTTGAAGCTTCCTGTGGCGGCATTCCCGTCGGCGGTTGTTGCCGGTGCGGTGAATGAAACCGTGCAGTCGAGAGCGGCGTTGGCCGAGTAGCTTACGGCCATGTCGGTTATATCGGCCGGTATGCTCCCGGTCGGTGTGTGGTCGGTGTATAGGCCGGTAATCCATGTGGTAGCCGGGTAGTCGGATGCTAGGTTGGCCTTTCCTGTGGCAAGGTCAACCTCATAAAGGGCGCTTTCCTGGGTCTCGCTGAGGTATGACCAGAACATCCTGCCGCTTGCCGGGTCGATTGCAGAACCTTGCGGGTCTTTAGGGCGCAGGCCGGTGTAGCCGATGAGGTTCAATGTGCCGGAGGGGAGGGCGATTGTGTAGAGGTTGCCGTCGTCGCCTATGCCGTAAAGGTTGCCGTCGTTGTCAAAGGCGAGCGACAGGAACAGGACGCCGTTGCTGTCGATTTCAGTAATCTCCGTGGCCGCGCCTGTGAGCGGGTCGACGGTGCTTATGCACACAGCGAGGTCATCGCCTCTGGTGCGGAAGAATTCCCCGTAAAGGGTGGCATCCTTGTAGTTGTAGGCCAACGTGTAGGCATATTGTGTGTAGATATCGGGGGTGTTCGACGTGCCGAATAATGTTTCCGTTTTCAGTTCCCCGCTGTCGGCATCATACATATAATATTTGATGGAGATTGCTCCTCCGTAGTTTAGCACGTAATATGCACACAGCCTTCCGTCGGCATGTGCGCCTGCCGATATGTTTTTTGTCCCGAGCACTTTGCTGAAACTTGTGTTGGCGGAGGCAGGGAATGAGTAGATGCCATAGTTGCTGCCTTGGTTTTTATCCCAGGCTTCGTTATACGACATCCATCCGTAAAGGGTGGGGCCTTCGGCAATGTTGCCTGTTGTTTTCAATGTGGCATTACGTGCTGATTTCAGGCATAGCGCCGCAGGTATGCCTGCATTGCCTGATGTTTCCTGCCAATTTGCCAATTTGCCTGTGTCGGCAATTTTCTGCATGATGCTTTGTGGTGTTGCCGTTGCCGTGAGGGAGAATACCGGCAGGGCGACTGCACACAGTTGAATGAAAAGTTTTTTCATCAATGATAGGGTTTGATTATGAAAAATGTAAAGATGATTGTCAGTGGCTATGTGGGTATGGAATCCCTCGTGATTATGATTGTCACTTGGTGGTTATGATGGGTGTTTGTTGAGCATAATGCTGCGTCAAATACATATTTTGCTTACGCAAAGGTAGCGAGATTTAGTTAAAGTAACAAAAAGGCGCAGTTTTGAAGAGACTGCAGAGATAAACGCCCGAAGGGAAGGCATATGGGTATCCTTTCCTCCGGGCGTTTGCAGTCGTTCCGGCTTCCCTCCGGGTTGTTACCGGGTGAGTTTTACCTTGTGATTGCTACTTTCAGTGATTCGCTTTGCGCACCGTCATAGTTCACCGTGATGACATAGATTCCCGAAGCGAGGTTACGGGTGGGCACGATGTGGGAATGGTCGTTGATTTCCGAAACCGAAATGGTTTTATTCCCATAAGTGAAGAATTAGAGGGTTAATAATATGAAGGTTTTCCCAAAAAAACTGCTTATGAACAATAAAACTATTATGCGGATGTCAGAAATATAGGCGTTTCGGTTGTAATAATGTCCATATGTTGCCACAACGGCACGAGATTATGGCAAAAAGCTATCGGGTGAAACGGGTTCGGGCACTTGGATTTTGGCACAATGAATAATTTCACTATTTTTGTGTCCATAATAAGGGATGGCATTAAATCCCGTATAAGATTCTACATAGCGCATGAGGACCAAATACAAGAGAGTGCTGCTTAAGCTCAGCGGGGAATCGCTGATGGGTGCGCAGCATTACGGCATCGACCCGGTTCGGCTGGGTGAGTATGCCCGTCAGATAAAGGAAGTTGCCGACAGCGGCGTGCAGGTTGCCATCGTAATCGGTGGCGGGAATATATTCCGCGGCATGCAGGGTGCGGCCAAGGGTTTCGACCGTGTCAAAGGTGACCAGATGGGAATGCTTGCAACGGTTATCAATTCCCTGGCATTGAGTTCGGCCCTTGATGCAGCCGGGCAGAAGGCACGTGTGTTTACGGCGCTCAATATGTATCCCATAGGTGAGTATTACAGCAAATGGCATGCCATCGAGGCTTTGGAGCGTGGCGAGGTGGCCATCCTTTCCGGGGGAACGGGCAACCCGTTTTTTACGACCGATACAGGGGCCGCGTTGCGCGGGGTGGAGGTCGAGGCCGATGTTATGCTCAAGGGTACGCGTGTAGACGGCATCTATACCGCCGATCCCGAAAAAGACCCTACGGCTACGAAGTTCCAGGAGATTACATATGACGAGGTGTACACCCGGGGATTGAAGGTGATGGATCTCACTGCCACAGCCCTCTGCAAGGAAAACCGTCTGCCGATTGTTGTGTTCGACATGGATACCCCAGGGAACCTTCAAAAGGTTCTTGACGGCGAACCTATCGGCACACTTGTTTATTGACGGTTTGAAACGAAGTTGAATCACTTCATGGCCTGAGATTGTTAAAGTATCGAAAATTATAAAAAGGACAAAATAATATGACTGACCCGAAAACCTACCTCGGCCCGGCTGAGGAAAAAATGGAGATGGCGGTGGCCTATCTTGACGAGACCCTGGCACGCATACGTGCCGGAAAGGCAAATCCCAAAATTCTCGAAGGAATCCGTGTTGACTACTACGGTTCCGCTGCCCCGATTTCGAATGTGGCAAATATCGCGGTGCCCGATGCCCGCACTATTGCCATTACGCCGTGGGAAAAATCGATGTTTAAGGAGATTGAGAAGGCCATTATCAATTCCGAGCTTGGAATCACGCCTGAAAACAACGGCGAGGTTATCCGCATTTCGATTCCCCCGCTGACCGAGGAGCGCCGCAAGCAGCTGGTAAAGCAGTCGAAAGGTGAGGCCGAGCAGGCCAAGGTGTCGGTGCGTAATGCACGCCGTGATGCTATCGAGGGGCTTAAGAAGGCCGTGAAGCAGGGTATGCCCGAGGATGTGGAAAAGGATGCCGAGGCGACAGCCCAGAAAATCCACGACAAATACCTCAAGCAGATCGACGAACTTTTTGCCGCCAAGGAGAAGGAAATCCTTACGGTGTAGTCTCGTTGGTTGAAACATGTTTCCAATTCTTTTCAGATAGTAATCAGAAAGATTTGCCGTTCTTAAAGAGAGGTATGCCTGACATTTAACCAAGAATGGTTGATGTTTGATAATCATGATTGACGGGGCGCGTTTAACGGATTAAACGAGTCCCGTTTTCAATTTTAACCAGAATTTTCTATGCAACGTGTGCTTTTTCATTCGACTGTTTTCGGGCCGATTCATTCACGCAGGCTCGGCATTTCGCTGGGTGTGAACCTGTCGCCCAACGACGGGAAGGTGTGTTCGTTCGACTGTCTTTATTGCGAGGCCGGTTTCAATGCCCAGGGCGCCGGTGTTTCCGGTTTGCCGTCGCGTAGCGAGGTGAGAAGCCGGCTTGAGGAGAAACTGCGTGACATGCAGGCATCCGGGAGCGGGCTCGATGTGATAACTTTCTCTGGGAATGGTGAGCCTACGTTGCATCCGGATTTCGCGGGGATTGTGGATGACACACTCGCCCTGCGCGACCGGTTTTTCCCGTCGGCCAAAGTCAGTGTCCTTACCAATTCGACACGGATAGACAGGGATGATGTTGTCGGGGCGTTGAAAAAGGTCGACAATAATATCCTTAAACTCGATTCGGCTTTGGACGGCACTGTGAGGCTGGTCGATCGCCCGAACATGCCCGGTTTTACGGCAGAGGCTGTTGTTGAGCGGCTTAAAGTGTTTAAGGGAACAGGGATAATACAGACGATGATGCTGCGCGGGGAATGGGAAGGTGTGAAAATCGATAATACCACTGCCGAGGAAGTGGATGCGTTGATTGATGCCTATCGTGCCATCATGCCGCGCGAGGTGATGATATATTCGCTTGACCGTGCCACCCCGGCGCAATCGTTGGTGAAAGTGCCGGAGGATGAGCTGCGTGTTATTGCCGGGAAAATCACAGCTGCCACCGGCATCCCGGTGAAGGTTAATTGAATTGCGGTTGACGTTATGGAAGTGTCCAAGGAGATTGTCATACCCGCCCCGTTGCGCAACGGCGACAGGGTTGCGATTGTTTCCCCGGCGTCGAAAATAGCGCCGGAACTTATTGATGCCGCTGTCGGCCAGTTAGGCCGCGAGGGTTTTGAGCCGGTGGTGATGCCTCATGCCAAGGGTGAATGCGGGTCGTTCAGCGCTTCGGCCGAAGCGCGTGTGGCCGATTTGCGCAAGGCTCTGGAGGATGAGTCTATCAAGGGTGTGCTGTGTTCCCGTGGGGGATATGGTGCCGTGCATCTGCTTTACGAACTTGACCGCCTGCCTGAAACCATGTTTCATAAATGGCTTATAGGCTTCAGCGACATCACGGCGCTGCATGCCTTGTGGCGCAGGAAAGGTGTGGCGTCGCTGCATGCCGCGATGGCCAAACATATCGGGCGCGGCGCAGGAGGCTTTGCATGTTATGAAAAGGAAATCGGGATTTTGCGTGGTGGGGAAGCAGGTTTTTCGTGTGATGCGCATAAGTTTAATTTTAACGGGAGTGCTGGCGGAAGGTTGGTAGGTGGTAACCTGGCCGTTTTGGGAGGGTTGATCGGCACCCGTTTTGATGATATAGAACCTGGATGTGTGCTGTTTCTGGAGGATATTGCCGAACCTATATATAAGGTGGAACGCATTTTGTGGCAACTGCGTCTGCGCGGTGTGTTCGACAGGCTTGGCGGGTTGCTGATAGGGCAGTTTACCGAATATCGTCCGTCGGCCGACCATGCCTCGGTTGAGGAGATGATGGAGCGTTTTTTCCGTCCTTACTCATTCCCTCGTGCTTATGGGTTGCCGATGGGGCATATCGAGGAAAATGCGCCGTTGCTGCTGGGAGCCACGGCGCATTTGGAAGTTGCGGATAACGGGGTGAAGTGCGGGTTTGAGTTCTAAGTTTTAAGTCGGAAGTTATAGGTTGTCAGGTGAGTTTGTAACCGAGGCGGCTTGCTATGCGTTCGAGGGTTTCACGTGAATTCAGCAGTTGCGAATAGCACACCCCGTCGCCGCACTGGCTTCCGAGATCTTTCAGATGTTTGGAGTAAGCCGTCCAGTCGGTAATTGGCCGTCGGCTTACCCCGCTTTCCATAGCTGCTTTTGCCACGGCTGTGGATACGGTTGCAAGTAGACGGGGATCCATAGGCTTCGGCAATATATAGTCCGCCCCGAATGCCAGGTCGGGCTTTTCATATGCTTCTTTGATGCGGTCGGGAACAGGGAGGTGGGTCAATGCCGCGATGGCATGTGCTGCCGCCAGCTTCATCGGCTCGTTTATTGCCGATGCCCCGCAGTCAAGCGCGCCTCGGAATATGTAGGGGAATCCGAGCACATTGTTGATTTGGTTGGGATAGTCGGAACGGCCGGTTGCAAAAATCAGGTCGGGGCGTGAGGCCACAGCCACCTCGTAGGCTATTTCGGGATCGGGGTTGGCCAGGGCGAACACTATGGGTTTGGGTGCCATGCTTTTAAGCATGCCTGGTGTAACCACATCTTTCACCGAAAGGCCGAGGAAAAGGTCGGCATCCCGCATGGCTTCTTCCAGGGTATGGATGTCGCGGTTGGTGGCGAATTGGGCTTTTTGCGGCGACAGACCTTCGCGGTCGGCGCGTATCACCCCTTTTGAATCGCACATCACTATGTTTTCGGGTTTGACGCCGAGGGCTACATAAAGCCTGGTGCATGACACTGCTGCAGCTCCCGCGCCGTTGACCACCATCTTTATCTCCCCGGCTTTTTTCCCTTGCAGTTCGAGGGCGTTGAGCAGTGCGGCGCCCGATATGATGGCTGTGCCATGCTGGTCGTCGTGCATAATAGGGATGTCGCATTCTTCTTTGAGGCGTTTTTCGATTTCAAAGCATTCGGGAGATTTGATGTCCTCAAGGTTTATGCCGCCGAAGGTAGGGGTGAGTGCTTTCACTATTTCCACAAACCGCGCGGGGTCTTTTTCGTTGATTTCGATGTCGAAACAGTCGAGTCCGGCAAAAATCTTGAACAGCAATGCCTTTCCCTCCATGACGGGCTTACCGGCTTTTGCACCTATGTCGCCAAGTCCTAACACTGCCGTGCAGTTTGAAATTACCGCTACGAGGTTTCCCTTGTTGGTATATTCCCATACTTTGTTTTCGTCATCCTTTATTTCCAGACACGGGTATGCCACCCCCGGGGAATAGGCCAATGCAAGGTCGGCCGGTGAATCGTAGGGTTTGGTGGGAATGACTTCGGTTTTGCCAGGGCGGGGGTTGCGATGATAGGCTAGCGCCATGTCGCGTAACATTTTTTCCATGATGATGATGTATGTGCGTTGTTTTTTCTATTTGGGATTGTGTGTGTGGCCGGTGATTGCATGGCCGTTACATACCTATATATAATTAAGGAGGGGATATGCCCCTTTGGTATCCCTCTCCTTATTATAACAACTAAAGCGGGGAGTAAGTCGTAAAAATTATGTTATATTCCTCCGGGCAGAAGTTTTTTTGAGGTCTTATTCTTTTGTGCCGTAAGCGAGGTCGCCTGCATCCCCAAGCCCCGGCACTATATATGAATGTGAGTTGATTTCTTTGTCGATGGCTCCGATCCATATCGTGGTACGGTCGGATGGGAAGTGTTCGGCCACGTAGTCAACGGCCTGTTGCGAGGCTATGACTGAGGCTACATGGATCTGGGCAGGGGTGCCTTTGGTAAGCAGTGCCCGGTAGCTTAATTCCATTGAAGCTCCCGTTGCCAGCATCGGGTCGGCGAGGATAAGGGTTTTGCCGTCGATTCGCGGGGAAGCAAGGTATTCGATGCATACATCGAAGTTTTCTTTCTCCTTATATTTACGGTAAGCCGATACAAATGCGTTTTCCGCGTGATCGAGATAGTTGAGGAATCCTTGGTGGAAAGGGACTCCTGCACGGAAAATCGTGGCGAGTACAACCTGTGTCGCTATCACCTCGCTTTTTGCCATGGCCAGGGGTGTGAGTGTGTCGACCGTGTCATAATCGAGGGTTTTGCTGATTTCATAGGCCATTATTTCACCTATCCTTTCAAGGTTTCGGCGGAAACGCAGCATGTCTTTTTGGATATTTACATCGCGCAGCTCTGTCATGTACTGGCTGATTAGGGAGTTTTTCTCCGCAAAATTTACTACCTTCATTATTGCTGGGTGTTCGTTTTATTGATATTTCTATGCAAAGATAGCTAATCCGTTTATGCCGTTCAAAAAAATAAATGGTTCTGCAATTTTGCAGAGGCAGGGCCTGGATGGGTAAAATCATGGTTTTGGCCTGAAAATTTAAGTAAAATTTTTGATGGGGGTTAAGCGATTGATATGCCTGTAGTTACCCTTGATTTTACAATAAATCCTGTCGTTTTTTTGTAAATTTCCTCAAAAAAAGTCGCGTAAAAATTTGGAGGGTATGTGGGAAGTGCGTACCTTTGCACCCGCTTTCGGAAACGAAGCGGGCGCCGCGGCGGAGGCCGCGCACCTCCCCTCGGGGAGGTAACGCCCGGGGCCGGGTCCCGGTTCGGCGGTTCGAAAAAAAGTTGCGAAAAAATTTGCCGGTTCGGAAAATTCGCCGTAACTTTGCAGAGCTTTTCCGACGGGGTTTCCCGGAAGGGTTCCCGGCGGCACGGAAGCGCGAGCACATTGATAGTTTTGCAATAACCAAGACGAAGTAGTACAAGAAAACAGGAGTGAGGCGCGGCGATGCCGCGCGCATGAACACTCCGTCAATCCGACACAATACTTTACAAAGGTAACAGCCGGGCCGGGTACCGGACACTTCTTGGCCGCTGTCTCCGCGCCGCCCTCCGGGGCGCGCCGCAAA
>Ga0073907_1000766_pt1 | contig 47035 bp, 53 predicted proteins | sample GluameincwithD2O_FD_65483 | JGI IMG/M metagenome (GOLD analysis project Ga0073907, IMG submission 65483) | Mouse cecum microbial communities from Vienna, Austria - Glucosamine amended microcosms incubated with D2O | ecosystem: Host-associated > Mammals > Digestive system > Large intestine >... | reverse complement strand
AGCTACACCAACCCCGTCACCCCCGCCCAGGCCAACGATCAGGACTTCACCCAGAACCAGCAGCTGGTCCTGGACAACAAGGCCCTGTTCATGCCCAACGGCACCTGGATCGTGGGCGAGATGGCGGAGGCTCCCCGGGCCGAGGGCTTCAAGTGGGGCATGACCGCCCTGCCCGCCGCCAAGGCCGGCGGCAACGGCGCCAGCTACTGCTGGCTGGAGCAGGCCTGGATTCCCGCCGCCGCCCCCAACCTGGACGCGGCGAAGCAGTTCGTGGCCTTCCTGTACAGCGACGCGGCCTGCGCCATCTTCGCCAAGGGCGGCGCGGTGCAGCCCGTTCCCGGCCTGACGGACAATCTCGAGGGCGACAACAAGCTGTTCTATTCCATCTATGACAACGGCGCCGACGCCGCCATGGGCAACTTCGCGGCCTACAACGCCGTGGCGGGCCTGGGCACCGTCCGCGAGGTCTTCCTGGACCCTGTCAACGGTCTGGTGAACGGCACCGTCACCGTGGACCAGTGGATCAGCGACGTCAAGGCCGCCAGCGACCAGATGCGGGCCAACATCATGGGATAAGCGGTCCCTGCCGCCTAACGGACCATCGCCGCCGGGCGGGACGCGGAATCGCCTGCGGCGCGGCGAGGTTCCTTCGATACGTTTCTTTCCAGAAAAGTATGGGCGGCGGCGAGTATTTCGGCTCGCCGCCGCCTTGTACTTTCCGCAGCTTTCTGAAAGGAGTGGTTCCATGCGCAGCAGCAAGAGCCGGGGCCGGTTCCTGGCCCTGTGCGTCGCCCCGGCGGTGATTCTGTACTTCCTCTTCATGATCCTGCCCACCCTGAACGTCTTCCGCATGTCCCTTTTTGAGCGGGGAGCCTACTCCCCCACGGAGACCTTCGTGGGCATGGCCAACTTCAAGGCCCTGATGAACGACACGAAGTTCATCACCGCCATGCAGAACACCATCCTGCTCATCGTCACCGTCACCATCATCACCTTCTTCTTCGCCATTGTCTTCGCGGCCATCCTGACCCGGGAGAAAATCAGGGGGCAGAACTTCTTCCGCATTGTCTTCTACATCCCCAACATTCTCTCCGTGGTGGTCATCGCTGGTATCTTCTCCGCCATCTACAAGCCGGAGAACGGCATGCTGAACAGCATCCTCTCCTTCTTCAAGGGGGAGACCGTCATGGTCCTCTGGAAGGACCAGCCCATGGTCATCGTCAGCGTCATCATCGCCATGGTCTGGCAGGCCATCGGCTATTACATGGTGATGTACATGGCCTCCATGTCCGCCGTGCCCGAGAGTCTTTATGAAAGCGCCGGGCTGGACGGCGCGGGGCGGCTGACCCAGTTCTTCCAGCTGACCCTGCCGCTGATCTGGACCAACATCCGCACCACGCTGACCTTCTTCATCATCTCCACCATCAACATGGCCTTCCTCTTTGTCAAGGCCATGGTGGCCAAGGGCATGACCGACGTGGGACTGAGCTTCATGTACGCCCAGAAGGACGCGGGGCTCTATGGCTACTCCATGGCGGCGGGCGTGGTGATTTTCCTGTTCTCCTTCCTGCTGTCGGCTCTGGTGAATCTGGTGACGAAGCGGGAAGTCCTGGAGATGTAAAGGGGGCGAGGGTATGACGAGAGAAAAGAAGGGCCTCTCCGGCGAGGCGCTGTATAAGATTTTCATCTATGTGGTATTGATCACCCTGGCGGTGGTCATCATCGTGCCGGTGGCCTGGGTGTTCCTGGCCTCCATCAAACAGAACAGCGAGTTCTACGGCAACCCCTGGGCCCTGCCCGCCGGCGTCTACTGGCAGAACTTCGTGGACGCCTGGAACTCCGCCAGCATGGGCAGCTATATGCTCAACTCCGTCCTGGTGACAGCGCTGTCCCTGGCGCTGCTGCTGGTGATCGCCCTGCCCGCGGCCTACTGTCTGGCCCGGTTCCGGTTCCGGGGAAGCCGCTTTTTGAACACCTGCTTTATGGCAGGGCTGTTCATCAACGTGAACTACATCGTGGTGCCCATTTTCCTGATGCTCCGGGACGGGGACGCGTGGCTGAAAAACCTCATCGGGAACGGGTTTTTGCTGAACAACCTGGCGGTTCTGGCGGTGGTCTACGCCTCCACGGCCCTGCCGTTCACCATCTACCTCCTCTCCGGCTACTTTGCCACCCTGCCCCACGACTTCGAGGAGGCCGCCTATATTGACGGCGCGGGCTATGGACAGGCCATGATCCGCATCATCTTCCCCATGGCCCAGCCCTCTATCATCACCATCATCCTCTTCAACTTCCTCTCTTTCTGGAACGAGTACATCATCTCCATGACGCTGATGAGCAGCGCACAGGGGCAGAAAACTCTGCCGGTGGGCCTTCTGAACCTGATGCAGGCCCAGCAGTCCTCGGCGGAGTACGGCATCCTCTATGCCGGACTGGTGCTGGTGATGCTGCCCACGCTGATTCTTTACATGTGCGTGCAGAAAAAGCTGACCCAGGGCATGACTGTGGGCGGCCTGAAGGGCTAGTCTTTTTTCTGTAAAAAGGAACCAAACGAACTTGGCGCGCTCTGCCGTCCGGTGCTTTTCCGGGGCGGCGGCGCAGTGATTTTTGAGAGGGGATTTTATGAAGTTTTGGAAAGAGCACACCGGCCTCCGGGCGCTGTTCATCGCGGGGTTTTTCCTCGTGGGGCTGGCCCTGGTGATTTACGGCTGGAAGCTGACGGGGAAGCTGTCCGGCCTGGGGCTGATGATTGCAGGCGTGATTTTGCTGCTGGCGGCGCTGATGATTTACAACAAGCCCTTTGAGGGTGATAAAGGGCCAGGACTCTAAGGAGTGGAACACATGAGTGATTTACAGAACAAGGGCCGGGTGACGATTCCCACCGACGTGGACGTGGTGCCCGAGACCCTGGCCCTGCTGGAGCGCTGGGGGGCCGACGCCATCCGGGACTGCGACGGCACGGATTACCCGGAAGAACTGAAGGCGGTGGACGCCAAGGTCTATTCCACCTATTACACCACCCGCAAGGACAACGCCTGGGCCAGGGCCAATCCCGACGAGATTCAGCAGTGCTATATCATGACCGCCTTTCACACCGCCTCCGGCGGACCGCTGTCCATCCCGCTGATGCGCGGCCTCAGCGCCGAGCTGCTGCGCGTCAACGACCGGGACGACATCAAGCGCTGGTGGGAGGTGATGGACCGCACCGCGGGAGAGCCGCTGGACCCCGCCCGCTGGAGCTATGAGGACGGCTGCGTGGTGATTCCCCAGCCGGAGGAATTTCACGACTACACCGTCAGCTTCCTGGCCTACCTCATCTGGGACCCGGTACACATGTACAACGCCGTCACCAACGGCTGGAAGGATTTTGAGCACCAGATCACCTTCGACGTCCGCCAGCCCAAGACCCGGAAGTACACCATGGAGCGGCTGCGGAAATTCATCGCGGACCACCCCTATGTGGACGTCCTTCGCTACACCACCTTCTTCCATCAGTTCACCCTGGTCTTCGACGAGCTGAAGCGGGAGAAGTACGTGGACTGGTACGGCTATTCCGCTTCCGTCTCCCCCTACATTTTAGAGCGGTTCGAGCGGGAGGCGGGCTACCGCTTCCGGCCGGAGTTCATCATTGACCAGGGATACTACAACAACCAGTACCGGGTTCCCTCCAGGGAGTACAAGGACTTCTGCGCCTTCCAGCGCCGGGAGGTGGCCGCCCTGGCCAAGGAGATGGTGGACATCACCCACGAGCTGGGTAAGGAGGCCATGATGTTCCTGGGGGACCACTGGATTGGCACCGAGCCCTATCTGGACGAGTTCAAGTCCATCGGCCTGGACGCGGTGGTGGGCAGCGTGGGCAACGGCTCCACCCTGCGGCTGATTGCCGACATCCCCGGCGTCCGGTACACCGAGGGCCGCTTCCTGCCCTACTTCTTCCCGGACACCTTCCACAAAGGCGGCGACCCGGTGAAGGAGGCCCGGGAGAACTGGGTCACCGCCCGCCGGGCCATCCTCCGCAAGCCCATTGACCGCATCGGCTACGGCGGCTATCTGAAGCTGGCCTGCGAATTCCCGGAGTTCATCGGCTATGTGGAGTCGGTCTGCCGGGAGTTCCGGGAGCTGTACGGCCACATCAACGGGGCCAGGCCCTTCTGCGCCAAGACGGTGGCGGTGCTGAACAGCTGGGGAAAGGCCCGGTCCTGGGGCTGCCACATGGTCCATCACGCCCTGTATCAAAAGCAGAACTACTCCTATGCCGGGGTCATCGAGGCCCTGTCCGGCGCGCCCTTTGACGTGCGGTTTTTGAGCTTTGACGACTTGAAGGCGGACCCCCATGCCCTGGACGGCGTGGACGTCCTTTTAAACGCCGGCGGCGGCAACACCGCCCACACCGGCGGCGCCGTTTGGGAGGACCCGGAGATTTCCGCCCTGGTAAAGCGCTTCGTCTGGAACGGCGGCGGCTTCATCGGCGTGGGCGAGCCCTCCGGCCACCAGTACCAGGGGCGGTTCTTCCAGCTGGCCCAGGTGCTGGGCGTGGAGAAGGAGACCGGCTTCACCCTGGGCTATGACAAGTACAACTGGGAGGAGCATCCGGAGCACTTCATCCTGGCGGATGCCGCCTCCCCCGTGGACTTCGGCGAGGGGCAGCGGAGCGTTTACGCTCTGGAGGGGACGGAGGTCCTGGTTCAGCGGGACCGGGAGGTGCAGCTGGCGGCCAACGCCTTCGGCTCGGGCCGGGGGGTGTACCTCTCCGGACTGCCCTACTCCTTCGAAAACTGCCGCCTGCTCCACCGGGCCATTCTCTGGGCCTCCCACGGGGAGGACGGCCTGAACCGATGGTTCTCCTCCAACTGCCGCACCGAGGTTCACGCCTATGTGGAGAGCCGGCGCTTCTGCGTGGTGAACAACACCTACGCCCCCCAGAGCACCACCGTCTACCGGGGGGACGGCTCCAGCTTTCCGCTGGAGCTGGCGGCCAACGAAATCCGCTGGTACGAAATTTAAGGCCGGGTCCGGCGTCTCCTTCCGGGGACGCCGGGCTTTTTCCATCCGGCCTCCGCCCCGGCACAGCCGGACACATTCCGGCCCGCTCCCGCCGTTGACAAGCGGGGGCGCAAATGATAAGATACTCTGGTATATGCAGTCCGGCGGACGGCTGGACAGAACGAAAGAATAGGAGAGCGGTATGGCAACGAAATACGTATTCGTCACCGGCGGCGTGGTCTCGGGGCTGGGCAAGGGCATCTGCGCGGCGTCCCTGGGGCGGCTCTTGAAGCAGCGGGGCGTCCGGGTGCGGAACCAGAAATTCGACCCCTATATCAACGTGGACCCCGGCACCATGAGTCCCTACCAGCACGGCGAGGTCTTCGTCACCGAGGACGGCGCGGAGACCGACCTGGACCTGGGACATTACGAGCGCTTCGTGGACGAGGACCTGAGCGGCAACAGCTCCATCTCCTCCGGCAAGATTTACTGGTCCGTGCTGAACCGGGAGCGCCGGGGGGACTACCTGGGGGCCACCGTCCAGATCATCCCCCACATCACCAACGAGATCAAAAGCCGGGTCTACGCCATGGCCAGCGAGGACGTGGACGTGGTCATCTGCGAAATCGGCGGCACCGTGGGCGACATCGAGTCCCAGCCCTTTCTGGAGGCCATCCGCCAGGTCCGGGCCGAGCGGCCCCAGGGGGACGTGCTCTTCATTCACGTGCCCTTGATCGTGGAAATCCCCGGCTCCGGCGAACTGAAGTCCAAGCCCACCCAGCACTCCGTGAAGGAGCTTTTGTCCCTGGGCATCCAGCCGGATATCCTGGTCTGCCGCTGCGACACCCCCATCCCCGCCGACGTGCGGCGGAAGATCGCCCTCTTCTGCAACGTGGAGCAGGACTGCGTCATCCAGAACGCCACCGCCGAAACCCTGTACGAGGTTCCCCTTCTCATGGCCAAGGAGGGGCTGGACGAGGTGGTCTGCCGGAAGCTGGGCCTTCTGACTCACCAGCCGGACCTGCGGGAGTGGACCGCCATGGTCCAGCGGGAGAAACGGGCCCACCGGCACGTGGAAATCGCCCTGGTGGGCAAATACGTCCAGCTTCACGACGCCTATCTCTCCGTGGTGGAGTCCCTGAACCACGCGGGCACCGCCAACGACGTGGTGGTGGACATCCGCTGGGTGAACTCCGAGACCCTGACCGGGCAGAACCTGGAGACGGAGCTGGAAGGCTGCGCCGGCATCATCGTCCCCGGCGGCTTCGGCGACCGGGGGATCGAGGGCATGATTCAGGCCGTCCGCTACGCCCGGGAGAACCGCGTTCCCTACTTCGGCGTGTGCCTGGGCATGCAGATGGCCGTCATTGAGTTCGCCCGGGACGTCCTGGACTATGCCGACGCCCATTCCTCCGAGTTCTCCGAGACCACCCAGCACCCGGTCATTGCCCTGATGCCGGATCAGGTGAACGTTACCGACAAGGGCGGCACCATGCGCCTGGGCCGCTATCCCTGTGAGCTGAAGGAGGACACGAAGAGCCGCGCCCTTTACGGCACGGCGGAAATCTCCGAGCGTCACCGCCACCGCTTCGAGTTCAACAACGACTACCGCGCGGAGATGGAGGCCAAGGGCCTGGTGCTGGCGGGGCTGTCCCCCAGCGGGCATCTGGTGGAGATTGTGGAGCTGCCGGACCACCCCTGGTTTGTGGGCGTCCAGTTTCATCCGGAGTTCAAGAGCCGCCCCGACCGGCCCCATCCGCTGTTTTACGGCTTCGTGAAGGCGGCGGCGGAGAGGACGGAGTAACATGCGTCTTTTGGCGGCGCTTTTCTGTTTGCTGCTGCTCTCCTCTTGCAGCGAGCCGGCGGGGGGATGCGCCTGGTACGACTCCCACGGCGGCATTGAACCGGTGCTGATGGTGGACGGGACGCTCTACCGTTGGACGCGCCTGAACGGCGCCAGCGTCCCCTTGGAGACGGAGAACGGCGTGATTCTTCCCACCTACCTTCCCCGGGGTTACGAGTTCATCGGGGAACTGGGTCCCGTCACGGAGGAGCCGCCTTCGGAGGATTTGCAAATGCAGGCGGGCTTTTCCGCCTCCGGCGTGGTGTTTCAAAACCCGGAGCGGCCATGGGTGGTCTATGTCCACATCACCACCGACTGGCTCACGGACTCCTATATCCGTTTTGAAAGCGACGCCCTGGCGGACCACCTCATCTTCTGGGACGGACGGCTGTTCCGCTTCCCTCACGGCTGCGGCATTCCCCTGGAGGAGCTGCCGGAGGGCTGCGTCTCCATCGGGACGCTCCAATACGCGGGGGACGACGTTTTGCCGGAAAACGATTTGGAGTGCAACGGCATGGAGGACAACTACGGCAAGACCCTGACAGGCCGGGAGGTCTTCCGAGACCCGTCGGACCCGGACGTTCTCTACGTGTTTGAAACCCAATACTGGCGGGAGGGGTCCTACCCCGCCTGGGAGGTCTGCCGCCCCTGGAAGCCGGGGGACCCCCTGTATCCCACCGAATGACGGAAAAAACAACAGGAGCTCCGGCATTCCGGAGCTCCTACGTTTCCAGCAATTCCTCCACCGTGACCCCCAGCGCCTGGGCCAGGGCTTTCAGCTCGATGTCCGTCACGAACCGCTGGCCGCTCTCAATGCGCTGGACCGCGTTCTTGTCCACGTCCAGGCCGCGCAATTGAAGCATATCCGCCAAGCCCCGCTGGGACAGCTTTGGCACTTTGGCTTTGCGCAGGGCGGCTACCTTGCCGCCGCATAGATTATACCGCCCATCCGGCGCACGGTTTTTATACATCAAACCATTCCTGACATTTAGTGATTGTCATTTTGCTTATTCTATGCTATTCTGTGTTCACAGATGACATTCATTAAATGTCACAAAGGAGGTTTTTATGTATGGAACCGGAGTTGAAGACCCACGACGAACTGCTGGTACACGCCATCGGCATTGTGATCCTCCAGCACATGAAGAAAGACGAGGTTCTGCGGGAAATTCTCGCCATGGCGGAGACCGAGGCGATGCAGATTCTGGGCGAAATCCGGCAGACCCTGGAGGACGACACGCTGGAGGACCCGGAATGCTTCCAGCGGATCAAGGCCATCCTACGCATATTGGAAAAACGGGGAATCGGCTCCCTGCGCCATGATTGGTAAGCGCGGGAAGACCCCCTATCCGCCGCCAAACGCCGTCTGAGCGGTCCTATTCCCGCTCAGACGGCGTTTCCGGTTATCAATCCAACGAAGAGAAGGGAACGAAATGAATCACTACGCCAACATCGCCGCCGCCCTGGAGGCGGAGAACCTGGACGCCGTCCTCCTCACCGGGGAGGCCAACCGCTTTTACGCCTCCGGCTTTTTCATCCCCGGGGGAGACGCCACGGCCCTGGTCACCCGGAAGGACGCGGTGTTCCTTACCGACGCCCGGTACACCGAGGCCGCCGGGCGGCAACTGGAGGAGACGGAGCTTCGGGAGATCCAGCCCGGCAGGGGCCTCATGGACCAGCTCCGGGAGCTGGTGTTTCTAAAGGGCATCCGCCGCCTGGGGTTCGAGGACGGGTCCATAACCGTCCAGTCCTTCCGGCGGCTGGAGAAGGCCCTGACGGAGAGCAAGGCCCCCTGCGCGCTGGTCCCCGTCTCGGAGGTCCTGGGGAAGCTCCGGCAGACCAAGGACGCCGGGGAGCTGCAGGCCATGGAGGCGGCTCAGGGCATCGCCGAGCGGGCGCTGGAGGACATTTTGAAGGAGGTCCGCCCCGGCGTGACGGAGAAGGAGATCGCCGCCAGACTGCAATATTTGATGCTGCATTATGGCGCGTCCGACATGTCCTTTGATCCCATTGTGGTCTCCGGACCCAACGGAAGCCTGCCCCACGGCGTGCCCTCCGAAAAGGAGATTCGCCCCGGTGAGTTCGTCACCATGGACTTCGGCTGCATCTGCAAAGGCTACTGCTCCGACATGACCCGCACCGTGGCCGTGGGGTCCGTGACGGCGGAGATGGAGCGGGTGTACCGCACCGTCCTGGCCGCCCAGGAGGCGGGCATCGCCGCCGTAAAGGCCGGCGTCACGGGGAAGGCGGTGGACGCCGCCGCCCGGGCCGTCATCGATCAGGCGGGCTATGGGGCGTATTTCACCCACAGCTTCGGCCACGGCGTGGGGGTGGAAATTCACGAATCCCCCAACGCCTCCTCCGCCAACGAGTCCCCCCTCCCCGCCGGGGCCGTCATCTCGGCGGAGCCGGGCATTTATATTCCCGGACAGCTGGGCGTCCGCATTGAGGACGTGCTTTTCATCACTCCCCAGGGCTGTCGGAACCTGACACAGGCCCCCAAGGACCTGCTGGTTCTGTAAGCGCCCCATCATACAATTAGGAGGAATTCCCCATGCTCATGCTCTGGTATCCCAAGTGCTCCACCTGCCGGAAGGCCAAGGCCTGGCTGGAGGAGCGGGGCCTGGACTGCGCGGTCCGGGACATCAAGCTGGAACGGCCCTCGGCGGAGGAGCTCCGGCAGTGGCTCCGGGCCAGCGGCCTGCCCTTGAAGCGCTTTTTCAACACCAGCGGACTCCAGTACAAGACCCTGGGCCTGAAGGACAAACTCCCCTCCATGGACGAGGAGGCCCAGCTGGAGCTGCTGGCCTCCGACGGCATGCTGGTGAAGCGTCCCCTTCTGGTGGGGGACGGCTTCGTGCTGGCCGGCTTCCGTCCCCAGGAGTGGGAGGAGCGGCTGGGATGATCCGCCGTCTGGACTTTGCCCCCCTGGACGGCATTACGAAGCGGGTCTTCCGTCAGGTGTGGCACGCCCGGTTCGGCGGGGCGGACCGCTATTTCATCCCCTTCATCTCCCCCACGGACCAGCACATCCTCACCCCCCGGGACCGGCGGGAGCTGGAAAATCCCCAGGCCCTCCCCCAGGTCCCCCAGGTGATGGCCAAGCGGGCGGCGGACTTCGTCTGGGCGGCGGAAACGCTGGCAGACATGGGTTATACGGAGGTCAATCTGAATCTGGGCTGTCCCTCCGGCACCGTCACCGCCAAGGGGAAGGGCTCCGGCCTGCTGGCGGACCCGGAGGGGCTGGACCGCTTTTTTGACGAGGCGTTCTCCGGCGTCTCCCTTCCCGTCTCCGTAAAGACCCGGCTGGGCTATCAGACGCCGGAGGAGTTCCCCCGCCTGCTGGAGGTCTTCAACCGCTACCCCATCGCCTGCCTCACCGTCCACCCCCGGGTCCGGCCGGAGAAGTACCGGGGAACCGTACACCTGGACGCCTTCGCCCAAGCCCTGGCGGAGAGCCGGAATCCCCTCTGCTACAACGGCGACCTCACCTCCGTTTCCGGCGTCCGGGCTCTGGAGGACCAATTCCCCCCTCTGTCCTCCGCCATGATCGGCCGGGGGGCCATTGCCGACCCAGCGCTGTTCCGGCGGCTCCGGGGCGGCCCTCCCGCCACGCGGGAGGAGCTTCAAGACTTCACCGCCACGCTGTACCAGGCCTATCAGGATTTCTACGGTCAGGCCGCCCCCGCCTCCCAGCGGATGAAGGAGGTCTGGTTCTACCTCATTCACCTCTTCTCAGGCGGCGAGCGTCTGGGAGGCCGGATGCGCCGCTCCCGGGGCCCCAGAGCCTACGAGGAGCTGGAGACCCAGATTTTTCAGGAGCTGGACCTGCTGGACGCGCCGGAGGGCGCGCTGGTCTAATCGCTTCCAGGGCTTCCCCACTTGTCAAGCGGCCCGGTCTGTGCTACACTATATGATAGAAATGCTCATTTTCACCCACGAGGAGGCCCACTATGATGTATGAACAAATTGACCGGCCCCGCCGCAAACAGGAGGCGGCGGAACTTCTCCGGACCGCGCAGGTGTCCCCCAAGGCCATGACCGCCCTTTACCTCTCCCTGGTGGTGGTTTTGAACCTGATCTCCTCCCTCGGCGGCAGCGGCTTTTTCAGCATTTTCATCTCCATTCTCACCACCCTGCTGTCCACCGTTCTGGCGGCGGGCTTCGCCCTCTACTGCATGGCCATCCGCCGGGGCGAGCGGGCGGAGTACCTGACCTTGTTCGACGGGTTTTCCTTCGTGGGAAAGCTCATCCTTTTGGACCTGGTCACCGGCTTCTTCGTCTTCCTCTGGAGCCTGCTCTTCGTCATCCCCGGCATTGTCGCCATCTACCGTTACCAATTTGCCAAGTACAATCTCTATGAGAACCCCGGCATCGGCGTTATGGAGGCCCTGGACATGAGCAAGCGGCAGACCCGGGGCTACAAGCTCCAGCTCTTCATGCTGGACCTGAGCTATTTCGGCTGGACCCTGCTGGCCACCTTCCCCGCCCTCCTTCTCAACTTCATCATCAACCGGGATCTGGCCATGTCCCTTTACCTGGGCGGAACCATGCCCGACATCACCTCCTACGGAGGCATTCCCCTGATCGTGTGGAACGTGGGACTGGGCCTGTGGCAGCTGGTGGTCTCCCTGTTCTACCTCGCCAACTACATCTGTGTGGAGCTCAGCTATTTCGAAACCGCAAAGAGCACCTCCGGCGCCGGCAAGGACGTTCAAAGCCAGTCCTCCTGGGACGGCTGGAATCCGCCCGACGGATTGGGCTGAACATAGTGCGCCCCCCAAGGCAAGGCCTTGGGGGGCGCTGTTGTTTCCCCGGCGCGCTCCGGCCTCCCCGCCCGCATCCGCCCATCCGCAGCGCGGGGCCGGGGGCGGCGCTTCGCGGGGCGCTAGAACCTGGGGAACCGCTTTTGCACATAGGCGCTCCGCCGGAGCGCCAGGGCCAGCAGCGTGGACGCCGCCGCGCCAAAGGCCGCCTGAACGAGGTTGCTGGGGATTCCCGCCGCGCTTCCCGCAAGGCACAGGCCGAAGGAAGCGCCGCTGGAGAGGGCGGTCAGCAGCGCGTCAAAGAGCCAGTAGCCCACGACCATGGGAACCTCCGCCGCCGCCGCGCACACGGCAAGCCCCTTCTTCCCCAGGGCCCGGTACAACAGCGCCGCCGTCAGGGCCATGAGGGCCTTGATGACCAGGGTGGCGGGGACGTACATGGCATAGCCGCTCAGAAGGTCCGCCATGGCGGGCCCCACGCCCCCGGCAACCGCGCCGTACACCGGCCCCAGCAGCCAGGCCCCCAGAATGACCACGGCGTCCCCCAGGTTCAGATAGCCCCCGGTGGGAGAGGGCACCTGCAATACCATGGTGGCCGCGCAGCCCAGGGCGGCAAACAATCCCGTCAAAACCAGCAGCCGGGGCTCCGTCCGGCCCGCCTCCCGGCGCAGTGTCTTTTCCATCGTCTTTCCCTCCTTTGGTGGTTGGTGTTGCTATCATAGCGCAGTTGTGATATGATGGAAATACTCAATTTTTAACTTTTTTATAAGGTCAGACGGAGGGGTCGAAGGTGCTGACATACGATCTGGACCAACGGGGCGGCCTGCCTCTGTACGAATATCTCTACCGCCGCCTCCGGGCGGATATTTTAAGCGGCGTTCTGGCCCCAGGAGAGCGTCTGCCCTCCAAGCGGGCCCTGGCGGAGCATCTGCGCATCTCCGTCATCACGGTGGAGGGCGCCTATCAGCAGCTGGAGGCGGAGGGTTATGTGGACGCCCGGCCCCGGATGGGGTTTTACGTCTCTCCGGTGGACCGCCTCCTCCCCGCCCCGGCGGTTCGGGAGGAGGTTCCGGCGCAATCCCCCGCCCCGGTCTGGCGTCTGGACCTGAAGAGCGGGCGGGCGGACCCGTCCTGCTTTCCCTCCGCCCTCTGGGCCCGGCTGACACGGCAGGTCCTGTCGGAGGGCGGGCACCTGACCGCCGTCCCCCACCAGGGTCTTCCCGCCCTGCGGGAGGCCATCGCCCGGAATCTTCGGGACTTCAAGGGCATGGCCGTGTCGCCGGAGCAGATCGTGGTGGGGGCGGGCGCGGAATACCTCTATCTGCTGCTGGCCCAGCTCCTGGGCCGGGAGGCCGTCTTCGCCCTGGAGGACCCGGGCTATCCCAAAATCCGCCAGGTCTACGCCAAGTGGGGGGCGGCCTGCCGCCTCATCCCTCTGGATAGCCAGGGCATGCCGCCGGAGGCGCTGTACGCCTCCGGCGCAACCGCCGCCCACCTCTCTCCAGCCCACCACTATCCCACAGGCATCGTCACCCCCATCGCCCGGCGGCAGGCCCTCCTCCGCTGGGCGGAGGAGACGGACGGACTCGTCATCGAGGATGATTACGACAGCGAGTTTCGCTTTACTGGGCGTCCCATTCCCACCCTGCAAAGCATCGACGCCGCCGGCCGGGTGATTTACGTCAGCACCTTCTCCCAGACGATTTCTCCCTCCATGCGGATGGGCTTCATGGTCCTGCCCCTTCGTCTGCTGGAGCGCTACCGGAGGGACCTGGGGTTTTACGCCTCCGCGGTCCCCGCCCTGGAGCAGCAGGTTCTGGCCCGGTTTCTCAGCGGCGGCGGCAGTCCCGCCGGCAGCTGGTACGAGCAGCATCTCTCCCGCACCCGGAAAAAGTACCGTCTCCGCCGCGCCGCCGTGCTGGATGCCTTCTCCGCCTGTCCCTTCACCGCCTCTGTCACCGACCGGGGAGCGGGGCTCCACTTCCTCCTCCGCCTGAACACGGCGGAGGAAGACGAAACCCTCCGCCAAAGGGCGGAGGGCCTGGGGGTGCGTCTTGGATTTTTGTCGGACTACGCCGCCGTTCCGTACCCCGCCTATGCGCACACACTGGTGGTAAATTACGCGGGGCTGGACCAGTCGCGGCTGGACGAGGCGGCGGCGCTGCTCAGCGAGGTCTTCCTGACCCGCTGATTCAAGCCGCCGGAGCTATCTCGCCGCTCCGGCGGAAACGGACCAATCCGGTCCGGTCCAGGGCCGCCATCACTGCGGGGATGAAGACCAGCTGAAGGATGATGCCGGGAATGGCGGTGAGGAACGCGCCGGAGAGGAACATCTGCCACGTGAACGCCTGCCCGGACACGCCGGAGAGAATCACCCGGGCAATGGCCCACACGATGCGCCCGCCCAGCATGGCGGCAATCAGGCAGCGGTACAGCGCCACGACGCACTGCCAGCGGGACCGGGCGTAGAGAAAGCCCGCCAGAAAGCCATAGGCGGCCAGTTCGAAGGCCATAGCGGCGGCGGAAAACATCGGAGGACTCCCCAGGGTGACGCTGCGCAGCAGCGGCAGGAGGAAGCCCACGGTCAGGCCATATTTCCAGCCGCAGAGGAGGCCGCACAGCAGCACGGGCAGGTGCATGGGGCAGAGCATGCTGCCAATCTGTGGAATCTGCCCGGTGAAAAAGGGCAGGACGAAGCCCAAGGCCATCATCATAGCGGCCATGGCCAGGGTTTGGACGGGGCTTTGGGTCTTGGTTTCATTCATGGGAAAAACTCCTTCAAAATCAAATAAGTTTTTCCGTCTTCTGACAGTCCGCCGCCTTCCTGGCGGCGATTCCTTTTGAAAAGTATACCACAGGGGTCCGGCTTTTGCCAAGTCCCTTGTTCAATCGAAGAAGCCCGTGGTGTCCACCACCAGGTCTGCGGCCTCCTCCGTGCCGCAGGCGGCGAAATACCGCTCTTCCAGCGTTCGCCACACCTGGTCGAAGGTGGGGAAATCATCCCCCTCCCGGGCCTGGAGGCGGCGGGTCTGCTCCTCCCGGTCACAGGTGAGGAAGATTTTATAGTCGTAGTATCCCGCCAGGGCCGGATGCTGGGAGTAAGTGCCCTCCACCAGGATGAGCTCCACGTCATCCGGGTCGATTTCTATGGGCTCCCCGTACTCGTCCAGCACCGGGCCATCGGGAAGGAAGGGCGGATACGTCAGGGGCGTTCCGTTGTGGACCGGGAGCAGAAGCTCCTCCCGGATCCGGTCCAAATCCATATTCCCGGCGGGAATTTCCATCCAGTTGAAAGCCCGGTTCTCCCAGGGAAGGTAACAGTCGTCCATGTGGGCGACGTGCTTCGAACCGGGAATCAACTGTTCCGCCAGTTTGGCAAATCCGGTTTTTCCGCTGCCGCACCGGCCGTCTACGGCCGCAAGGAAGGGCCTCAGCCCATTTCGGTGCCGGTGGGCCAGGGGGCTCTCTCCCGGCAGCGGCTCCCCCCAGCTTCCCCGCCGCAGCCAGGCGGCATAGTACTCCCGGGCCATTCGGTCGATGGGGACCAGCGCCGGGAGAAACCCTGCCATGCGTGTTTGCAGAACCCGGTAATGGGGGTCGTAGGCATTCCGGAACGCCTCGCTGTGGCGCACCGGCGGGCAGCCCTCCCGCCGCCAGCCCTCCAAATACTCCGCCATACCGGGGACCGGGAGGGCCGCCAGCTGCTCCAGCTTTTCCAGAAGCCCCTTCTCCGCGCCCTCTGTCTGAACCATGGTCAGGCTGAACATCCGCCCAATCAGCGGCAGTTCCGACAAAGTGGAGAGCGCCTGCGTGATATGGAAGCGGCAGAGGCCGCCCCCGATGGACTCCGGGGGAAGGGGCTCCGGCCCCGCCTCCTTCCGTTCCGCCAGCAGGGCCGCCAGCACCTTGTCCGGGCTCTGGACCATATGGGCGGGGCCAAACTCGCTCTGATAGGCCAGCTTGGCAAAGTCCTGGGGCTCCATCTGGGGATATTTCGCCCAGTGCTCCCGGGCAATCGCGAGAAATTCCCTGCTCACAGTCCCAGCTCCCTTGCCGCCAGGTCCACGGCCCGGCGGAGGTACTCCTCCAGGCGGCACTCCTCCACTCCCGCCACGTATACGCCGCAGGACGAGGAGGGAATCAGAATCTTCACCGCCCCCGCCCCGGTGACGGCGGCGGCCATGGCGGGGGATACCTCCCCCAGGATGCCGTTGGCCAGCACCACGCCGATGGGGCCCAAAATCAGGTCCGCCTGGGCGGCGTTGTACACCACGGCGTTCTCCCCCGTGGCCCCCTGGGCGGCCCCCGCCCTCAGCATGGCGCTGGTGGCCGCCACGTTGGTCCCCACGCAGAGGAGGCGGCAGTCCTCGGGCAGGCGGGGCTTCAGCAGCTTCACCAGCTGACTGCCCACGCCGCCGCCCTGACCGTCCAGAATCAGGACGGTGCGAATACGGTCCATCCCCTCACCTCCCGAATAGCTCCGCCGCCCGGCGCATGTTCTCCATGACAGGCACGGCGAAGGGGCAGCGCTTCTCGCAGGCGGCGCAGGCGGCGCACTCCCCCGCCCCGTGGGGCAGGGCGGCGTAATGCTCCCGCACGGTCTCCGGAACGGCCCCCTGAGCCAGGGAGAGATTCAGAAATTTCGTGACGCCGGCCACGTCAATGCCCTTGGGGCAGGGGGCGCAGTGGCCGCAGTACATGCAGTGCCCCTTCCAGCTGATTTTCGGCAGGGCCGCCAGGGCGGCGGCGTAATCCCGCTGGCTCTCCGGAGCCTCCTCGAAGGCGATGCTCCGCTTCAAGTCCTCCAGATTCCGGGCGCCGGACATGACGCAGGCCACGCCGGGACGGTCCAAGGCGTATTGGATGCACTGGAACGCCGTCAGAGCCTTTCCCGCCGGAGAGAGGGTGTCGCTGAGGAGGTCCCCGCCGCCGAAGGCCTTCATCACCGTAATGCCCACGCCGAGGCGCTGGCAGGTCTCGTAAAGGGTCTGACGCTCCGGGTCCATGTTCAGCAGGGGGGCGGCGTAGTTCTTGGGGGCCCAGAGCTCCTCCACATCCTCGGAGGCGGGCTGGAGGTCGTAGCAGGGATTGACGCTGAACATCAGCACGTCTATGAGCCCGGATTCCACCGCCGCCAGGGCCGCCTGGGGATTGTGGCTGGAAAGGCCCACGCAGCCGATGGTTCCCTTCGCCTTCAGCTCCTGCGCGTAGGCCATAACAGGACCGTTTTTCACCGTCTCCCAGTCCTTCAGGGAGTCCACATAGTGGATCATGCCGATCTCCACGTGGTCTGTCTCCAGCCGCCGGAGCTGGTCCTCAAATCCCTCCCGTACTTCGGCAACATCCCTTGTGCGCTTGTACTGCCCCTCCTTCCAGACGGCGCAGAGGTGGGCCTGGAGGATGAACTTCTCCCGCCGCCCCCGAAGGGCCCGGCCAAGGCGGGACCGGAAATCCGGATTGGGCGCGTAGAGGTCAATGCAGTTCACGCCGCCGGCCTCCATCAGGTCCACCATCTCCCTCACCTGATCGTCGGATTTCTCCAAGAAACCCTCGCAGCCCATGCCGATCTCGCCGGTCTGAAGGCCGGTCCTTCCCAAAGTACGATACCGCATATCATGTACCTCCTCTTTGTTAAACAATCGTTCCGCCCTTCAGCATATCATGTGGAGTCCACTCCATGTCAAGAAGTTTTTCGCATTTCGTGCCGCCACCGTGCATAGGATGGACCAACAAGAGGCAGGGAGTGAGGGTGTTTTGAAGGGAAACATGGAAGAGCGGGCGGAGCGCCTGGCTCTTTACATCATAGAGAATCGGTCCACGGTCCGGGCCGCCGCCCAGAAATTCGGCATCAGCAAATCGACGGTACATACGGCAGGGGGCAAATGGAACGGTCATAAAGGAGGGACGGCAAAACGCCGTCCCTCCGGTCTTTTCTCCGGCTCACAGCCGCACGTAATCGGCTAACTCCGGGTAGTCCTCCAAATGGTTCCGCACGTAGGTCCGGGTAAAGCCCGCGAATTTGTATGTACGGCTGAGCATCCCCCGCAGGCGGCGCAGGTTGTTGCCGGAGGGATTTTTCCGGTATTCCCGCAGGGTTTTGTACAGGGTGTTCATGGTCCTGCTCAGTGCCTTCACCCGAGTATCGCACTCGGTGATACGGGCCCCGGTGTTCGTCAGTTCAAAACATTCAGTCAGCAAACGGGCAGTCATGCGGGCCTCTTGGGTTTCCACAAGCGGCTTGACCAACACATGCCCTTCCACAAGTAGCTGTTCCAGCACCGTCTCCGGGTCCGTTTTGCAGCAATCCAGAATTGTGCCGTTGTATTTGTTCTGTTTCTTGACGGAATTGCAGTGACGGCAGCTGTAAAACAGGTTGTCCCATGCGAATTTCAGTTCCTTGTCCTCACGGTGGGGACACAGATGCTCGACCTCGACGCTTTGCAACTCGTCGATCTCGCAGAGATAGCACTTATCGTTAAAATCCTGCTTAAGCTGATGGTGTACATCGGGCTCTGAGTAACTGCCGCTGGCCTTCTCTTTCTCAATCGCCAGGGACGGCGGCGGGGTGGGCGTTCTCTCTACCTTGACCATCCGCTCACCCCCTGTTCGCAAATTCCAGCTTCAGACGGCTGTATTCGGCGGAAAACTCCAGTGCCAGGTAATCCGGCACTTCGTCGAGATAGGTTTCCAGCTCGGCAGTTTCCGCAAATTCTTCGTCGGTTAGCTCCGCTTTGCCGACAAGGGTTTTGTAACGCTCGAACTTGCCCCGCAGTTCCTGGGACATGCGGTCCGCCCCGAAGTAGCCCTCGACAATGCCCTCGTAGGGAAGGTTTGTCAGACCGTCCTCCACTAGTATATGTTTTTCCAGATCATAAATCACGGTATTTGGGGCAGAGTTCAGCACAAAGGGAGAGTGGGTGGTCATGATGAACTGGATATTGGGGAAGAGCTCCGTCAGAATGGGGACAATCTTCTTTTGCAGTTCCACATGAAGGTGAGTCTCGATTTCGTCGATCAGCACGACGCCCTCAAGATCATAGCGGTGTTGGGATTCCATACGCATGATGAGATCGCTGATGATGCTAAAAACAGCTGCATAGCCCATAGACATGGTATTAAAATCAAAAGGTTCCCGGTCAGTCAATTCAAGTGTAAATCTCAGGTTTTCGTAATCAAAAACTAGCTTAAGAGAAGTATCATCATAGATTATACGCAAAATATTTTCAAAGCGCTGGAACCACTTGCCGATTTCTTCTGTTCGTTGGTGATTAGATTCATTTCTAGAAAACGCCTGTATGGCTTTTAGGTGAACCATATAGCACATCAATTCCTTTACAGGAGATTCATCTATGCCATAAAATGACCGAAAATCAACTTTTTCTATGCTGTTTGGAACATCCACCTTTGTATTTCGAGTATCCCAGAATCGAGCAAGTATGAACTCTCCAGAAAGAAATTTATGATGAAGATTCTGGGTACTGCGTTGAACCTCTACGGCAGGAGGGTCATCTTTTCGATAGGTGGTCATCCCAGATATAAAGTTCAGGGTGTAGCCTAGCTCTTTCAGCACGCTTGTTTTCCCGCTCCCGTTCTTCCCCGTCAAAATCAAATTTTTCCGCGTGTCGGAAGAAAGCGGAATGTCTATATCCTTCAAATGCCGGACTTTGTTAATATGAATTGCGGTCAAAAAGGTAGCTTCCATAACTTCCCTCCTGAATAGATTGGCTATAGTATACACTGAAAACGGCGAAAAAACAATAGAAGCCGCGCCGAATAATACGTTTCCGCTTCATTCAGTGCAGCTTCCAGCTCACCGCCCCGGCGCCGAAGCGTTCCGGCAAAATGCGGAGGTAGACATCGACGTTTCCGTCTTTGTCTACCTCGATCTTGGAAATCAGCTGCTTGAGCTGCCCGTTATTCAAATTCCGCACCGTCAGGAAATTGTCCAGATTCTGAAACATCTGCCCAATCAGGGCGTTTATCATGCCGTCACTAAGGGTCTTCAGCTCCAGCTGGCGCAGGCGTTCCTCCAGACGCCCGATCTCCTCTCTGGTACCGCCAAGCTGCTTGTCCAGCTCCTGACGGGTAATCAGATCATCGGCATACAGATCCAGATACTTCTTCCGAGTTTTCTCCAGCTTTGTCAGCCTGTCCCGCAAGGTTCTCTGCTCTTCCTTGGCAAAGTCCCCGCCCAAAGACTCTTTCAGCTTCTGACGGAACAGCTGCGCCGCCTTTTTCCTGTCCTGTATCAGGGATCGGAAATATTGATCCAGCTGTTCTATCAGCTGGTTTTCCTCCACGGAGGAGGCGTTTTCGCAATGAGCTGTCCCCTGTCCGTTTCGTTTGCTGCATACCCAGCGGACGTATGTATTTTGGTAAGTGCGGCTGGTCCGCCGGAAGGACCAGCCGCATTCCTTACACTGAATCAACGTGGAAAACAGGTACTTGCTGCTTTGGCGCTTGTGCTCCTGATGAAACATCTGGTTGCGTCCCGCCCGGATTTCCGCGGCCAGCCGGAACTGCTCGTCGCTGACAATCCGAAGCTCCGGGCGGTCTGTAATCAGCCATTCGTCCTCCGGTCTGTCCGCCCGGGCGCTGGTCAGAAAATCCCGGATTTCCTGCTTGCCGTTGATGATCTTCCCCGTATAGATCGGGTTGGAAAGAATCCGGCACACGCCGTTTTGGTTCCAGGCCCGGCCCCGTTTGGTACGCAGCCCTTGTCGGTTCAGGGTATCGGCAATTTTCCCGGCCCCGAAGCCGTCTTGAATGTACCAGTCATAAATTTTACGGACTACTTTCGCCTCTTCCGGATTGATGGTCAGGCTGAAATAATCCCCAATGGTCTTGTCATAGCCGTAGACCAGATTGGGCACCTTCCCCCGCTCGGCATTGACGCGCTTGCCGAATTTGATGCGCTTGGACATGTTGGCGGATTCCTCCTGGGCCAGCGCGCCGAACATGGTCAGCACAAATTCGCTGTCACCCATGGAGTCCATATTGGCGGTGAGAAACAGCGTCTGGATACCTAAGGCTTTCAGCCTTCGGACGCTTTGCAGCAGGTCCACCGTATTCCGGGCCAGCCGGGAGATGTCCTTGACCACCAGCTGGTCGAACATGCCAAGCTCCGCCTCGGCCATCATCCGCTGGAACTCCCGGCGGTGTTTGACCTTCGTTCCGGACAGCCCTTCGTCAGCGTAGAGCCGGACTAGGGTGTGGCCGGTTTTTTCAGCGTACTCCACAAAGAATTTTTTCTGGGTCTCCAGGCTGTTCAACTGGTCGGCCTTGTCCGTGGAGACCCGGCAGTAGGCCGCAATGTTCATATAAGGACACCTCCCTTCCGTCAAATTTTCGCGGTGTCAGGCTCCGCGGTGCTCGGTCCTGGCAGCCTCCTCTCGCAGCAGCGTTTCCAACTGCGCCCTCGCTGTGGGCAGCGCGGCGTTCAGCAGTACATGAAGCAGATGTTCTTCGTAATGCTCCGGATGCTCCGGCAAATGAAATCGTACTGTCATGGCTTGTCCCTCCTCGCAAGATATCTATGCGGCGGGCATGTGATTTAGACCGTCTGCGGATATCTCAAGGAAATGATATGCGGATGAAAAAAGGAACGATACATGTAGTCATCCACAGTAGTCTAGTCTTTCAGTCGGATGCCCCGGAACCCTCTCACATCTTTGGTGTGGAAGCGGTGAAGCTCGGGAAATTTCTTTGCAAGGCATTTGCTGAACTCCGCAGCTTTAAGCTGGCTTTCGGGCGCATATTCCTGGAAAACCGTGAACAAAGCGCTTACGGAACAAGAAGCCTCTTCTTCGAGCAGGCAGCAATCATGAACAAAACTGAAGATTTCCTCTCCCCTTTCCTTTGCTTGAAAAAATACTTCGGACGCATCCGCTTCAATGGGTGTAAAGGCGCCGTTGTGAGCAATCAGATCATCCAGAGCTTCCAGCGCCAGCCCAACAATATACCCTGCTTCCCGGAGAAGTTGCTCATGCAATCCGAGTATCTGTCGGTCCACTGGAACTGGATAACGGCAGGGAATGAAAACTAAGCGCTGAATCAAAGCCTGCTCCTTTTGACTGCTTGAAATTTGAAGAGGGTAATTGGACACAAACAGAAGTTTGGCGGTATTCTCAAAGGTAAAAGCATTTTGATATTTGACTTCTCCTCGTATCAGATCATCACCTGTCAATTGCTTGATGGTGCCGATCGCTTTGCTGGTCAGCGGCCCATCAGGGACATCTCCGCAAATGCACAGCAGCTTCCCACGCAGGGCGCCGGTCGTCCATCTGTCACCTAACTGCGAAATGTCATTCAGCGCAAAACAGGCATCATTTCCAAGCAGATTGCGCAGAAAATTTGCCAGCTGGCTCTTTCCAGTCCCACTTTCCCCTTGCAGAAGAAAGAAGGACTTGCTGGGATAGCCTGCGATGATGACGCCAATCATCTCTAAAATTCTCTGGCGCAGGCAATCATCGCCACCTGTGAGGTCTTCCAGGAACCGATTCCAACAGTCTCCGCCGCACTGCCCGATTTCTCCCGCGCGGAAGTTCAGCGTGTGGAAATTGAAGAATCTCTCACTATGGGGTACACACCGTTTTTCCTTGCAATCGTATGCGCAGTCCTCGCAGCACAAATAGCGGTAATCCAGCGCAGGGATTCGCTCCATGCGGTTTATGCGAAAACTGTTCTTTAAGTGGGCGAAAATCTCTTGATAATCCGAGATTCCCAAAAATTCAGACTCTTTTGGGTAGAGTAATGCGACCTCTTTTGCCAGAAACGCGCCCCGTGTTTCACGATCCAGAATGCACCAGCGTGGAGGCTGATAAACTGCTAAATCCTTGTGGAACAGCGTAAATGTACAGTGCTTTATCAGCCGATCTGCAATCTCTTTCAGATTGCGCTTGACAACTTGCCTCCGCAGCCCCTTATCCACATCTGACAAGGCGGGCTTTCCTGAAAAGGCTTTTTCCATGTCGGGAAACGGCTGAAACGGGGCATCCACGGACGGTTCTTGATGATGGCTGGGTACTGCCTCCGGAAGCGAACATTCTCCTGACCGCGCCAGAAAAAGGCTGAGATCAAGGGATTGGACCGGACCGCTGGGAAATAGAGCGTCTACACTTGGAAACCGAACATTGGGATCATCAAAATTGGGCTCCTCATGGTGGTCGGGAGCATCGTCTGTTATGGAGAGGCTATCCGGGGAAAACGCGCCAAGCCACGTGGGGGGATCTCGGTTTTCCGGTCCCGGGCTCCACGCCGGTTCTTGATTACGCATACCTGCCACCGATTGGAGTCCGTTCAGGGCTTGTCTCGCGATTCGCATACTTCGCCAACGACCAGCCCATTAACTTACCGCAGAGCAGCAAATGCTTGCACAACTCCGCGTTCCCCTCCAACAGCAAAGAGCATGTCCGGTCACAGGCTGCGAAGACATGGGACTTTTGCGCTGCATACACAGCGTGGGCAAGGACCTCGCCTTGGCCGTATTCGCAGCCGTAAGCAAGAATTTGCCCAGTCATGTCGGTGCTCCCGTCATACTCCAGTACAGGGTAACGGTCTTCTTGGTAGAGGACGGTCAATAACGGCAGAGTGTCCCGTTCCTGCCCGACTATGAGCAGGTAAGGGGGTGGAGAGAGATGGGTGAGCTCAAGGACACTGCCGCTCCGGATAAGGCGAAGTTCCATCGTGCTTATTGGACAGGCGTTGCCGCGATATTGCAGCAAAGGGCCGTCGCCGAAGTTTGCCACCGAAAATGACCGTGCCCGAAATGAGGGCTGGAGCAGTCGGGCGGCGAGGGGGGTCTGCGCATAATCCGGGTAAGTCATGTTGATAACCTCCTAGCTCTTGGCGGACAAGCACCTGCATATGCAGGGAAAATCGGTCCACCATAGTCAAAATCTTCGAGCTGTAATAATCGTGATTTACTCTGGGCATAAAATGTATTATCATTTCCGCCCTACTTGACCGGTCACCCTCAGAATAGCATGTATTGCGGCTAAAGTATTCCCCGAAAATAAGGGAATTTTTTGGGGAATACTTATATCTAAAAAAACGAAGTCTATCAGCCCCTGTTTTGGCGGATTTATACAATACGAATCGTCATTAACAACCAATGATTGTCAATGACGATTCGTATTGTATAAAAAGTAAACCCTTAATTCGTTTTTGCCCTTTTAGACTTTTTCGTTTTTTTACATTTTTTGCATTTTTGAAACTTGCGACGCTTTTGGAGTTGGCGGCGCTTTTGAAGTTTTCGACGCTTTCGGAGTTCTTTTTGAATCTCTTGGAGTATTTGGTTTTTTTGACGCATCTGGTTTTCTTGAAGCTCTTGAGATTTCATGTTGATTTCCTCAAGAGCTTCTCTCAAAATTTCTTTTGATGGCCTGTACCTTATAGAGTCATACTTGCGGCGCTCATCAGGTGAAATATCTAACTCTCTATCAATGGCGCTCCTTTGTTTCTTCTTTTCCTCATTCAATTTGTTTTGCGCAGCGATAAAAGCGGAAATATCTGCTTTTTTGGAAAGTGTTATTGTATTTCCTGGGCCTTCTAACAGATCATCTTTTTCAGATTCTATGATAGCATCATCTGCGGCTATCATTTTCTCTGTACTTGTTGAATCTATACTTAATGCTGCATCTTGAACCTCTGATAAACGGGTATCGTTGAAATATTCTGCAAGCTCTCCTGCCTTTTCCAGCATTTCATCAAGATAATGAGGGAGAAGATGGTTTTCTACATAATCCAAAATACTAAGTCGATCAGAGTGCAGAAGAAAACCTTGTTTATCAATTATATCAATATACTTCAGACTACTTTGCTCAACTTTTGATAGTAAATGTTTTTTACTAAGATGCGCACTATATCCTACGGTATCATCAATGTGTAAAATTGCTGTTTGAATTTCTCTGCTTGGTTTTCTCAAGATAGACATCGTTTCTACAACCATGTCCATGAATTCGTGAATAACGTCCAGTGGCACCTTTTCATAATCTTTGCTACGAATTCTGGTATAAGGGTCCTTACTGTAATTTGCCAAGGCTTTTTTCCAAAAGTCATGACCCTTCTCCCCAAATTGATACCTGTTATTTTCGTCTTTGAGAGTGCTCGGGAAAAGACCCATACATCCCATAATACTGCGGGCAGTCTCTGGGAGGGTCTTGGTTTCAATTCCATCTTCTTCTCTTATTTCCTCAATGATTTGATTTAGGGACCAACGTTGTTCTTCCATTAACACACCTCCACAGCTTTTATTTTGCTTATAATAACACAGAATCTCTTTTATGGAAAGATAGTGCTGCCTCAAACTTCTTTCTTATTTAAAATGACAGGTGACAGGCGGTTTTACAAAACTTTTTCGCAAGATTTATATGGAAAAAGTTTTGCAAAATTACCTGTCACCCGTCACCCGTCATCAAATCGGACTATCGTTCCATCATAAACTCCTCCAGCGCTTCGGCGGCAATTCTCCAACTTCGTCCTACCCGAAAGCCCCGGAGCCTCCCGGAGTTCAGCAGGGCATAGGCCGCATTTTTGCCGATGTCCAAAATATCCATCACATCCCGTGGTGTCAGAACCGTATACCGCTCTAGTTGCTCAAGGTGGTGTTCCTGCCGCTCAGAGTACCTGTCGTCATTCATGGCTGCATCCTCCTAACAAGGTTAAGTTGTCCCTTTGTTGCCCCTATTTTCACTTTCCTTCCCTTTCACCCACATATCATTTTTATAGAACCCCGGAAACCGCCGATGGATTTACTCCTGAGCGGTTTCCGGGATTTTACTATTTTTCAGAAAGGTAGGAAGTCGAACATGTTGCAATTACTGCTCAATGCCATCCGCGTCATTCTCGCCGACCTGATGAATCAGATGCTCCGCAAGGTCTGCGCGGCGGGGTGACCACAAACCAGAACGGGGAGCTTCTAAAAACGCTCCTCGGCATCCTCGCCACTACCGCCGCCGCCATTGTCTGCGCGGCCATCGACTACTTAACGAAGGAGGACCACGAACCATGACCGAAACCTTTCTATGCTCCGTCTGCGGAGAATCCCATCCCCTGGAGGACCACCGTGAATTTGAGGGCCAGGAGCTTTGCGCCCGCTGCCTGGAAGAAGAGACCTTGATCTGTCACGAATGCGGCACCCGTATCTGGCAGGACGACAACGCCGGAACCGACGCGACCCACCTCTGCCAGCACTGCTATGAGAGCTACTACTTCAACTGCACCCGCTGCGGTGTACTGATCCATATGGATGATGCTCACTATTCCGGCGATGACCCAGACAACGAAGATCCACTTTGCCGCGCCTGTCACGAACGCCTGGAGCGGAGCCATACCATCCAGAACTACTACTACAAGCCGGAGCCCATTTTCTACGGCGACGGTCCCCGCTACTTCGGCGTAGAGCTGGAGATCGACAGTGGCGGCGAGAGCAACGTCAACGCGGAGGAACTTCTGCAAATTACAAACTCCGGGGAGGAACGAGCCTACTGCAAGCACGACGGTTCCCTGGAGGACGGTTTCGAGATCGTCACCCATCCCATGACCCTGGCTTATCACCAGGAATCTATGCCGTGGACAGCTCTGCTACACAGAGCTACAGAGTTAGGTTATCTGTCCCACAAAGCCTATACCTGTGGCCTCCATATCCATGTGAACCGGGATGCCTTTGGCGAGACGGAGGCCCAGCAGGATGCCTGTATTGCCCGTATTCTCTACTTCTTTGAAAAGCATTGGGACGAGCTGCTGAAATTCAGCCGACGGACGCCCCGCCAGCTGGAACAGTGGGCGGCACGTTACGGCTACAAGGACCATCCCATGGAAATCCTGAACCACGCCAAGAAGGGCAGCGGCGGGCGCTATTCCGCCGTCAATCTCCAAAACCGGGATACCATTGAATTTCGCATCTTTCGCGGCACCCTCAAATACAACACCCTGATCGCCACATTGCAGCTTGTCAACAAGCTCTGCGAAGTGGCGGTCTCTTTGCCCGATGAGCTGCTAAAGCCCCTGGCCTGGACGACCTTTGTCTCCGGCATTCAGGAGCCGGAGCTGATTCAGTACCTGAAAGAGCGGCGGCTTTACGTCAATGAGCCGGTACAGGAGGAGGAAGACGACTGATGTGCTGTCTATTTGGAATGATTGACTATCACGGGAGCTTCACAGGTCGTCAAAAGATGCGGCTTCTGTCCATCCTGGCGGCGGAATGCGAGGCCAGGGGTACGGATGCCTCTGGAGTGGCCTACTGCGCGGGCGGCAGTCTTCGCGTTTATAAGCGCCCGGTTCCCGCCCACGCGCTGCGGCTCCGTATCCCGGACCATGTTCCGGTCGTTCTGGGGCATACCCGCATGACGACCCAAGGGAGCCAGAAGAAAAATTACAATAACCATCCCTTTCTCGGCAATGCGGGAGGGCAACGTTTTGCCCTGGCCCATAACGGCGTGCTGTATAACGACCAACTGCTTCGCCGGTCGCTGAACCTTCCGCCCACAAAAATCGAGACGGACAGCTATATCGCCGTCCAGCTAATCGAGCAACAGAAAACCCTCGACTTTTCCAGCCTGAAATACATGGCGGAACAGGTCGAGGGCTCTTTTACGTTTACGCTGCTGGATGAAGCAAATAACTGGTATCTGGTAAAGGGGGACAATCCGCTCTGCCTCTATCATTTCCCGAGGCTTGGAGTGTATCTCTACGCCTCAACGGAGGAAATCCTTCGACATGCCCTGCAAACCCAGCGCCTTGGAAAGGCCAAGAGAATCCAGGCAGAGTGCGGGGACATTCTGAAAATCTCGCCGGATGGGGTGATTCACCACAGCACCTTTGAAACGAATTTTGAAAATTGGCTACCGCTGCCTTACGAACTGCCCGCCCGGCGGAACTACTCACCGGGCGCTCTCGAGCGGGAGTACCGGCGTCAGCTGGAGGCTCTTGCCCGGTGGTACGGCTATGATTCCAAGTGCGTGGATGATCTGCTCAATCAGGGCTTTACGTTGGACGACGTGGCGGAATATCTTTATGTAGGTGAATAGGGAAAATTGAAATTTCCCATGCCATTGAGGTATACCCTAACGGCATGCTGAAAAGGCGTCCCAATAGGGTTGGTTTCCGGCTTCTGGCATGTGCCATTTTGGAAACCGCCCCCATTGGGAAGGCTCTTTGGGGTTATTCTGTTTCTTCCAGGTGGGCGGACAAGTCCCGGCCTTTCGTGCAGACTCCCCGGATGTACACGACCTGTTTCTCAAGGTCAACGCTGTATAATACCACGTCTCCGCGAGTAAGGAACAGCCGGATTCCCTTTTCCTTCCATGGCTCCACGTCATACAGGGGATACTTTAGGGGAAACGTGGTCAAACCGCCCTGGATCAGATTCCGCAGACGCAGATACCACTTCTGCGCGAGGGCCGGGTCTTGAAGCTGGAAGGAAATATAGTCCGCCTTGTCCTCCAGGTCTTTTACTGCCGTCTGCGTGTAGAGTATCTTATACCGCTGTATTTCGGCCATTAGCGAACCGCTCCTTCATTCTGGAATCCAGTTCCTCCTGGGCGCAGACGTATCCGGCAGCAATATCCGCCTCGCTCTGAACCAGTTTGGCGTTGATTTCCTCACGGGTCAACTCGTCCCAAGTTTTCAGCGCTGGCCGGAAGGGCATTCCACCTTCCCGAAGGCTCTGCCGCGCAAAGATGCGTACGGCCTCCGCAAATGAGGTACCCAGCCCACGGTACAGTTCTTCCACCTGGGCTTTCAGCTCTCCGTCAATACGGATTTGAAGCGTTGCGTCCATTGACATAGAATCGCCTCCTTGTATTACGATAGTACTACTTTTTGCTGAACGTGTCAAGACGATACATATTCGGAAGGAGATTGAACATGAAAATCGGCTATGTCCGCGTCAGCACCCAGGAGCAGAACACGCTGCGGCAGGAGGTCCTGATGCAGTCTCTTGGTGTAGAGCAGCTTTACATCGACAAGGCCAGCGGCAAGAACGCCGACAGACCCGAGCTGCGAAAACTGCTGACCTACGTCCGTCAGGGCGACACGGTGATCGTGGAGTCCATCAGCCGCTTCGCCCGGAATACCCGTGATCTGTTGGAGCTGGTGGAGCGGCTGACGGAAAAGCATGTGGAGTTCATTTCGCAAAAAGAGGCCATTGACACCACCACACCCACCGGAAAGTTTATGCTGACCATCTTCGGCGCAGTGGCGGAGCTGGAGCGGGAATACATCTTACAGCGGCAGCGGGAGGGCATTGCCATTGCCAAGGCCCAGGGCCGCTACACGGGCCGGAAACCTATGGAAGTACCGGACCTGGAGAAAGTTGTCCACCAATGGCGGGATGGGAACATGACGGCTGTGGAGGCCATGCGCCGCTTAGGGCTGACACCCAGCACCTTCTACCGGAAGGCAAAGTTGGTCCGTTGAAAAGAAAGCACAGAAAATAGCGTGGACCCCGGATACAGGGGCCCACGCTATCTTTTTAGGCCGGAGAGACCGCGCAGCGCTTTTTTTGCCGCCGCCAGGATTTCCACCAGGGCTTTGATCTCCTGAGCGGAGCAGTCCTCCAGCAAATCGTCAATGTCCTTGATTCTGACATGGGAGGACTTTTTCAAATTGTCGCACACCAGATCATCCAGCGAGACGCCCAGGGCGTTGGCAATCCGCAGCAGGGTCGGCAGACTTGGCTTCGTGTTGCCCCGTTCGATATGGCTGAAATGGGCGGGCGTCACATCGGCCATTTCGGAGAGAAGCTCTTGAGACAGTTTCCGCTCCAGACGATATGCTCGAATCCTGTTTCCGATGGCCCGGTAATCAATGTCCATATAGTTCCTCGCAAAGCGTTTTTTATATTGTAAAGTCAAAACGCTCGTGTTATAATATCTTTTAAAGTCATTATGACTCTAAAACACAAATACCATTTTCTTTTTTATATCCCACAAAGAAAAAGAGGATAGACACTGGCTGTCCATCCTTCCTGATATACTGAATGCGGGAGGCGAGATAAGAAAATGGAAAAAGGAATGCGGCTTTTATATCTCTATCATGCCCTGGTCCAGGGTGGCGGTATTCAAAAACGGGAGGCAGCAGAATGTTTTGGGGTCGATGAACGGAGCATTCAACGGGATATTGAGGACCTGCGAAGTTTCTTCGCGGAGCAGGACCCGCCTATGGAGATCGCCTACCGGCTGGGTGAAAAGCGTTACCAGCTGGAGGCGGTGGACCCCATATTCTTGACCTGCGGGGAAGCGCTGGCGGTCTGTAAGATTCTGCTGGAGAGCCGCTCCATGCCCCGTCGGGAACTGGAGCCAATTCTGGACAGGCTGATTTCCAACTGTGTCGGTCCCCAGGACCGGCAGACGGTCAGCCGTATGATTGCCAACGAACAGTTTTACTACATAGAGCCCCGTCACGGCAAATTCCTGGCGGACCGGCTTTGGACGCTGGGACAGGCTATCCAGGAAAAGCTCGTTCTGCAAGTCCTATACCGGACGCAGACGGACCAGGAGAAGCGGCGGACCCTTCAGCCGGTGGGACTGCTGTTTTCGGAGTATTACTTCTACTTAGCGGCCTTCATTGAGGACATTGACAAGGCGGAGCACTTTGAGAACGCCGATGATCTCTTCCCCACCATCTACCGGGTAGACCGCCTGGAGAAAATCAAGGTGCTGGACCGGCACTTTTCCGTCCCGTATGCCCAACGGTTTTCCGAGGGGGAGTTCCGTAAACGGATACAGTTCATGTACGGCGGCAGGCTGCAAACGGTTCGGTTCACCTACTGCGGTCCGTCGGTGGAGGCGGTGCTGGACCGTCTGCCCACGGCGGAGATCGTGGCGGAGCGGGACGGAAAATATGACATCAAGGCGGAGGTGTTTGGAAAGGGAATTGACATGTGGCTGCAGAGCCAGGGGGACTACATCATCCGAGAATAACAAGACGAGGAGGCGCGATTATGCTGTATGCGGGTATGAAGAAGGATGCGTTGGAGATTCACAAGAAGGCAGTTGAAAAATACAATGCTGTCTATGAAACGGTGCAAAAGCGGTGCGATTCCCTGTACACCAAGCGAAAGACGTCGATCGTATTGATCGACCAAATCACGGAGCTGATTAACAGCATTGCGAACAGCCCCAAGGAGTTTGGGGCAAAGCTGATTCACATCAAAGAGGAACAGCTCAAGTTCAAACAGACGGAAGAATATGCTGCGGAAGCCGCAAAGGCAAATGTCAAGTCAGGAGTCAGTGTTGCCGCCGGAGCGGCGGCGGGAACGGCGGTGGCGGCATTTGCCCCCGCCGCCGCCATGTGGACGGCGACGACCTTTGGAACTGCATCCACCGGCACTGCGATTTCCGTCTTGCATGGAGCCGCTCAAACCAAAGCGGCCCTCGCCTGGCTGGGTGGCGGAGCGAAGGTGATCGGAGGCAGCGGCATTGTCGGGGGAAAGGCTTTCCTTACCCTTGCGGGGCCCATTGGCCTGGGTATTACTGGCGTATCATCGGCGGCCTCCGCCGCGTTCCTCTATCAAAAAAACAGGAAAATCTCCAATCAGGCAATTGAGGAGGCCAAAAAAATTACCGTCGCCGGGGCGCAGCTTAATGAGGCGGAGGCAAAAATCTCCAACTTGATCCGCGAGACGGATTCCCTGCTGGAAAATCTCGCCGAGGAACACCGGGCGGTCATCAACCTCCATGGGGCCAACTACGCCGAAATGCCGGAAGCGGACCGGCTTCACCTGGGCGCTCTCGTCAACACGACTCTGGCCCTAGCGGAGATGCTGAATAAGACGGTCGATTGAGGTGCGGCGGCATGGATATTGGAGAAGTCGTAAAAAGCACCCAGGAGCAGGGCGTGGCCTCTTGGATACACCAGCTGAACCAGGCGCGCCTTGATGAGCTGCTGGCAAGGCTGTCTTCGCAAGATACCAATTTAGAGAAGGCCCTGGACGAACTCAAGATTTTAAAAGGCGAAGCGGCGGAGCTGATTGCCCGAAACCGGGGAGGTGAGAAGGGCCTCCATGGCTTTCTGGCGGAAACGGCGGAGGCGCACATTGAAAACGCGCGAAACCTGATTCGGGGACTGTCAAAATCCTGTGAATGGGTAAACGACAACGGCCCAGCGGACCTCCTGCGAGATGGCACCCCCATTCAGCAGAAATTCGTCGAGTCCAACGGGCATTTCGGCTTGGAAAAGATAAAGGAACATTTTCAAAGCTATCGGTTCCACCCGGATTTTAAAGGCGGAAAGTACCAGATTCCCAAGAATTTTTATGACGATCTCCAGAGCCTACTGGCACTTTCGGAGGAAGATGCGGCAAAGGGTCCCACGGAGACCTACCGCCTGTGGAAATGGGTCCACGAATTTTTTGTCGAGAGCGGAATTGACCCCCAGGACATAGAGCCGTCGCTGCTGGATTACGAGGACGTACAGGTGGGCAAGGTCGGCGATACCATACGAGCGGAGGAAAACGCGGTTCGGGCGACGGACCAGTCGAGACGGGACGCGGCGTATGAGGCCAGCAAAGCCAACCTGCGGCAAGGGGCCCAGGCCGCCGCCGGAGCGGCGATGGTGGAGGGCGGCGTCAGGTTCTGCCTGAGCGTTGCCAAAAAGCTGAAAAGCGGCAAACGGCTCCATGAGTTCACGGCGGAAGACTGGAAGGACGTGGGCGTCGACACCGCCAAGGGAGCCGGGACAGGCGGAATCCGGGGCGCCGCCGTCTATGCCATGACCAATTTTACAGCCACGCCTGCGGCGGTGGCAAACGCCTTTGTCACGGCGGCCTATGGCGTGACAGCACAAGCGGTACAGCTCCGCCGGGGCCAGATCGCGGAGGAGGAATTTGTCGTCAACTCCGAGGTTCTCTGCCTGGACGTGTCCGTTAGCGCGGTGGCGGCGCTGATGGGGCAGACCATGATCCCCGTCCCCATCCTGGGGGCCATGATCGGCAACGCGGCAGGGATGTTCCTGTGGCAGATTTCCAAGGACTACTTGAATCAAAAGGAGCAGCGGCTGGCCTCCGCGTTCAAGGAGAGCTGCGAGGAGCAGAACCGGCGGCTGGACGCCCGGTATCAGGCGCTGCTTGCGGAGCTGGCGAGGGAGTTCGAGAAATACTCCTCCCTGCTGGAGCTGGCCTTTGATCCCGACGTGAACATCGCGTTTGCAAACTCCGTGTTGTTTGCGCAGTATGTCGGTGTGGCGGACGACCGGATTTTGAAAACCAGCGCGGATATTGACCACTATTTTATGAGCTGAAAGGGGTAACAAGCCATGAGCGAATTTGAAAACAAGGCCGACTATTTTGACGATATGACCAGTGATATCCAGGACTACGAGTGCAAGGCAATGGTGGAAAAGGCGGAAAATGTGGTACTTACTTTCGCGGGAACGACCGGCGTGACCGGCGCGGTCCCGATTCCCTTTGCCGACGCTCCGCTGCTGATTGGGCAGCAGGCGGCAATGATGGTGGCAATCAATGGCATCTTCGGCTTCAACGTGGAAAAGGACGCGCTGGCCTCCCTGGCGGCGATGGCGCTGGGCGTGGGCGGCGCGACGGTGATCGGAAAGACCGTTGCTTCCAATTTGCTAAAGTTTATTCCGGGGGTGGGAACCGTTGCGGGAGGCGTGATCTCCGGCGGAACCGCGGGCGTCATTACCCTGGCGCTGGGGAAAGCCTATATCGGCGTCTGCCAGGCCATCAAAATGGGACAGCTGGACCAGGACGAGCTGACCCGGCAGGCCGGAAGGGATATGTTGAAGCAGAAGTTTAAAGAGCAGATGAAAAAAAGCAAGTAAAAGAGCGCTGTTTCCAATCGTACATAGCGGGGCCTGGGGGATATCCTCCCGGCCCCGCCGTTCCATTTCCCCCCTTCCGTACATAAGGACATTTCCGAACGGCTGCCCCTGTTCAACCGTCCCCTGTACCTCCAGGTCAAGGAGGTGCTGGACGTGAACAAGGCCCAGCGGCACATTCGGGGAGGCATCGCCACCCGCAAAAAATACCGCGGCGACTGAGGCCGCGCGAGGAGGGACCTCTATCATGGCAAATCGTCAACACGGCAGCCGCCCCTCCGGCGGCAGAAACGGCCGGGCAGCCCGGGCTGTGCCGGTCTCCCGGTCCCCTGCGGGCGGCCGGGAGAATTGGACGCCGTTCCCGCCGGGGACGCCTATTTACACAGAACCGGAGGTCCGCCGCTGGCCCCATCCGCCGGAGGAAACCTCTTCCGCCCAGACACCGGAACCGGCGCTGCACTACATACGCTGCGCGCTCTCCTATCAAAACCAGCTGCTGGCGGACATCAAAGCGCTGCTGGAACGGCTGGCGGAGGAAGCGCCTGTGGCAGCCGCTGCTCCTTTGCCAGTGGAGAGGACGGCGGAGCCGGGAGAGGCGGCGCAATCCCAGGCCAAGATGTAAACTTTCTGAAAATATTTTAAATCCCTTGTAAGATGTGACAGAAAACCCAGGGAAGCGACGAAAAAAATAGCGGCTTCGCCGCTATTTTTTCTCTTGAGTTTTTTCTGCTCCAGTTTTATAATGAAGCAAACGTTCTGTCAATCCCCTCTTTGTCAGGGGCCCGTTCCAGCAAACATTTACGTTTACGATACGCGCCGCCCTGCGGCGCACGGGAGGTTCTCATGCCGTCAAGACTCCGCCGCCGCAAGCGCAGCCCCTGGGGGCTCACGCTTCTGCTGCTTTTGATATTGATCGCTTTGATTTACGCCGTCGTCCGGGTCTACTTCCGCGCCCCGGACCAAAGGGCCGACGTGCCCGCCATGGTCCAGCGGGTGGACAACCCCTCCGCCTCCCAGGACCTCAGCGGCGAGGAGGCGGAGGCCCTTCGCTCCCACTACGAGCGGAAACCCTCGTTCTACACCATCCTCGTCTCCGGCGTGGACGACGGCAACGGCGGCAGCGACACCAACATTCTGGTGGCCGTGGACGCGGAAAACGACTATATTTACGGCGTCAGCATCCCCCGGGACACCAAGGCCAGCATCAACGGGAAAAACCGCAAAATCAACTTCGCCTACAACTCCGGCGGCATGGAGCTGATGGCCCAGACCGTCTCCCACCAGCTGGGCATTCCGGTGGATTACACGGTGCTGGTGGACCTCCGGGCCTTTCAGGCCCTGGTGGACGCCATCGGCGGCGTGGACTTCTACATCCCGGTGAATATGGATTATGACGATCCCTACCAGAACCTCTCCATTCACTTCTCCAAGGGAATGCGGCACCTCAACGGCGCAGAGGCCCTGAAGGTGGTCCGCTTCCGCCACAACAACGACGGCTCCGGCTACGGCAGCGAGGACATCGGCCGCATGCAGACCCAGCAGGACTTTTTAAAGGCCGTGGCCAAGCAGACCCTGACCGTCTCCAACCTCACCAAGCTGGACAGCTTCTGCAAAATCTTCCAGCAGTACGTGGAGACGGACCTGACGGTGGGCAATCTGGTCTGGCTGGGGGGCGAGGCCATCGGCATGGGGGCGGAGAACATTGAGTTTTCCACCCTGCCGGGAGACTGGAAGTCCCCCTATATTTACTTGAACCAGGAGGAGGTTCTCGCTCTGGTGAACCAGTACCTGAACCCCTATACGGAGGACCGGGTGCCGGAGGATTTGAACATCCTCTCCTGAACGGATGGAAAGGAGCCCCATGAAAAAACATATCCCCGCCCTTCTGTTGGCCCTGTGCCTGCTGATGACGGTTCCCGTCCACGCCGCGCAGGAGGCCGGCTTCACCAGAAGCCGGACCTATGCCGGGCAGTTCTCCGACCTGACTTCGGACTCCCCGTTTTACGGCAACGTCGCCGCCCTGTACGAATACGGCCTGGCCTCTGGAAAAGAGGACGGAACCTTTGGCCCGGAGGACACCATGACCGTGGGACAGGCCGTCATCTTCGCCGGGCGCATCCGTGGACTCCACCAGGCTGGCAGCGCCGAGGCCGCCCTGTCCTTCCGCCAGGAGGGCGCTCCGGCGGCCCAGGCCTATCTGCGCTATCTCCAGGCGGAGGGCGTTCTGGACACGGAGCTGGACGGCGCGCTCCAGGAAACCGCCACCCGGGCCCAGGTGGCCCACGTGCTGGCGGGCGTCCTGCCGGAGGAGGCCCTGCCTTCCGTCCACGAGGAGCTGGTCACCCTGGGCTATTCCACCCGGCGGTACATCCCCGACGTCACCGAGTACACCCCCTACTATCGGGATATCCTGGCCCTTTATAAAAAGGGCGTTGTGACCGGCAGCGGCGGCAGCGGCGCCTTCCTTCCCGCCGAACCCATTACCCGCGGGGCCGCCGCCGCCATGCTCACCCGTATGGTGGACCCCGCCCTGCGGGTCCGGCCCCAGTGGGACCTGTCCAATCTCTACAGCGCCGCCGGGACCACCTTGGCGGATTTGGTGGAGCCCGGGGGCTACACCCTCTCCCCCTCCACCCGCGAGGAGCTGGAAAGCTCCATCCGCTCCATGCTCTCCACCGGCAGCAGCCAGCTGGTGTTCTATTATCCCGGCGTCTCGGAGGGCGAGGCGCGGCAGCTGATGGACCACAGCCTCGCCATTGTGAAAACCTACTGCGAGCAAGGCTATAACGAGGTGCACTGCACCCGGAGCGCGGGACTGCTGACCCTGAACTTCACCGCCGCCGGGGCGGGCCGCCGTGTGGAGGAATACCGCACCGCCGCCATGGAGGCCGCCATCGCCGTCCACGACCAGCTCTGGACGGAGGGGATCCTCCGCCCGGACATGACGGAGCTGGAAAAGGCCCGGGTCTATTACGACTGGGTCTGCGGCCACTGCGCCTATGACTATCAGGCTGGAGACGACTCCCTCAGCCACATTCCCTACAGTCTTTTTGCCAACCAAACCGCCGTCTGTGACGGCTACACCGGCGCGTACAACCTCCTTTTAAAGCTGGAGGGCATCGCCTGCTCCACCGTCATCGGCGGGGACCACATCTGGACCGTCGCCACCCTGGACGGCGTCCAATACCACATCGACACCACCTGGGGCGACAGCGGCAGCACCATCAACTACGACTATTTTGCCATGTCCCCCCAGCAGTCCCAGACCCTCCACGCCCGCTAAGTCCCTCTCCCCCGCCAGGGGAAACGCTTCATAATCTGATTGTGCAGGGGCGGACCTTGGCGTCCGTCCCTGCGTTCCATTCCGCGCTGAACAGGCGGCGCGGCCGGAGGTGTTTCTCCGCCCAGGTCCCTCTTGCCTTTTCCCTGTGCCTATGCTATGCTGTATAAAATTATGGCCCGGACCGGCGCTCTTGCCGCCGTCCGCAGGCCCGAGAAGGAGTAACCGCGATATGAAAACATATACTTTCCAGCCTCGGGGCGTCTGCTCCCGCGAGATGCAGGTGGACCTGGACGACCAGGGCATCATTCAGGCCCTCCGCGTCACCGGGGGCTGTCATGGCAACCTCCAGGGCATCGCCGTCCTGGTTCAGGGCATGCCCGCGGAAGAGGCCATCCGCCGCCTGAAAGGCATCGACTGCTCCGCCAGAGGCACCTCCTGCCCGGACCAGCTGGCCCGGGGATTGGAGCAGGCTCTGAACGCCCAGCGCTGAGGGGGCGGCAGGAGTTATGAAGATCGTATTGGTCATCGACCAGTTCGACGACGCCAACAACGGCACCACCATCAGCGCCCGCCGCTTCGCCACCGCCCTGAAAGAGCACGGCAACGAGGTGCGGGTCATCGCCACCGGCAAGCCCACGGATTATAAATATGCTGTGCGGCAGATGAAATTTCTTCCCATTGTGGAGCATCTCATCACCAGCCAGGGCATGCGCCTGGCCATTCCCAACAAGCACGTCTTTGAGAAGGCGGCGGCCTGGGCGGATGTGGTGCATTTTATGATGCCCTCCCCCCTGTCCATCATGGGCCTGAAGCACGTGGAGCGCCTGGGCATCCCCCACACGGCGGCCTTCCACTGCCAGCCGGAGAACATCACCTTCACCCTCCACCTGGGCAACAGCAAGCGGGTGAACGACTTTGTCTACACCAAGTTCCGGGATACCTTTTTCAACCGCTTCACCCACATCCACTGTCCCAGCAACATGATCGCCAACCAGCTCCAGGAGCACGGCTATACCGCCCGCCTCCACGTCATCTCCAACGGCATCAGCCCGCAGTACGTCTATGGCCGCAGCCCCCAGGAGGACTGGATGCAGGGAAAATTCAACGTGCTGATGGTGGGCCGCTATGCCGGGGAGAAGCGGCAGGACGTGCTGATCGACGCATGCGCCCAATGCCGCCACAGGGAGGAGATCCAGGTCATCCTGGCGGGTAAGGGCCCTCTGGAGCGGAAATACCGCCGTCAGGCGGAGAAGCTGCCCAACCCCATTGTCATGGAGTTTTACGAGCCCGCCCGCCTTCTGGAGATTCTCCACATGGCGGACCTGTACGTCCACACCTCCGACGCGGAGATTGAGGCCATGAGCTGCATGGAGGCCTTCGCCTGCGGGCTGGTGCCGGTAATCGCCGACTCGCCCCGCTCCGCCACGCCTCAGTTCGCCCTGGACCAGCGAAGCCTCTTCCCCGCGGGGGACGCCGCCGCCCTGGCGGAGAAGATCGACTGGTGGTTCGAGCATCCCCAGGAGCGGGAGGAAATGGGGAAGCGCTACGCCGGACACGCGAAGCAGTACGCCCTGGACCGCTCCATCCAGCAGACGGAGGAGATGTTCCGCCTGGCCATTCAGGAGCAGCGAGGCCGGTGAGAAACCGCCCCCGGAAAGAGGGACCGGCCGCCGTTTCCATCCGGCAAGCCCCGCCGCCCAGCCCGCTTTCCATTTTCAATAAGCGCAGAGGACCGCTGTCACCAGCGGTCCTCTTTTTGCGTATGATGGGGGCAAAGGAGGAGTGAACCATGGCATATTCCGACCGGGAACTGCTGGCGCGCCTGATCGAGTGCGAGGCGGGCGGCGAGGGGGAGAACGGCATGAAGGCGGTGGCAGGGGTTGTGATGAACCGGGTCCACGCCAAAGGCGGCGAGTACGCCCGCGTTGGACAGGGCAGCATCCGCAACATCATTTTCCAGCCCTATCAATTCGTCTGCGCCAGCGAGACGGAGGGGGGCGCCTACAATCCGCAGAACATATACAACATGCGGCCGGAGCAGATCCACTATGACATCGCCGACTGGGCCATTGCGGGAAACCGCCTGCCCGTGGTGGCGGAGTCCTTATGGTTCTATAACCCCTTCAGTCCCGACTGCCGCCCCTTTTTCCCCACCGGCGTGGGCTACTGGCAGACCCGCATCGGCGACCACTGCTTCTATAACCCGACAAACGCCTACTTCTCGACCTGAACCGCTGTCCAGGTCCCGCGCTTACTATAAAACTTGAGAGGTGTCATTATGGCCAACATACCCTACGCTTCCCAGTCCTCCATGGACTGGTCCTCGGAAATCAGCGGGTCCCGCCCCGCAGCACCGGCGGCGGGCTCCCCGTCCTCCGCGTCCTCCCAGGCGCTCACCTATCCCCCCGCCACCACAGCGCCCGATGTTTCCCCCGCCTTTCAGTTTCCCTCCGCAGCGGCAGCCCCTTCCGGCTCCATGCCTCCCGCCGCTGCGGCGGCTTCCTCCGGTTCCATGCCCCCTGCCGCTGCGGCGGTTTCCTCCGGTTCCATGCCCCCTGCCGCGCCGGCCCGCCCCAGCGCCGCCCGAAATGAGTTCGCTGGCAGCACCGGCAATCTGGACCTCCTCAGCCACCAGCCCTCCGAGGTGATCGAGTCTCCGGCCACCGTGGGGGAGGCCTTCCTGGGTTCCCTGAAATCCATGCTTCTGCGCAACCGGGGAAACTTCGTGGCGGCCACCCTCCTCATCGGCACCCAGGGCACCATGGTCTGGGAGGGTATTCTCCACGAGGTGGGCAACGACTATTTCATCATCTATCAAGCCGGACGGCAGCGCTATATCCTCTGTGACATCTACGCCCTGAAATACATGGAGTTCTACGACACCAGACAGCGGGAGCTGTGCGAACGGTTTCTCCAGGAAAACGGGGAGAAGGGCTTTTGCTGAAACGAAAAAGCGGGGACCCGTTGGGTCCCCGCTTTGCATGCCATATCGTTGTGAAACCGGAAAATCAGCGCTTGGAGAACTGCGGCGCGCGGCGGGCGGCCTTGAGGCCGTACTTCTTCCGCTCCTTCATGCGAGGGTCGCGGGTCAGGAACCCGGCCTTTTTCAGGATGGGGCGGTTGTCCTCGCTGGCCAGCAGCAGGGCGCGGGCGATGCCGTGGCGCAGGGCGCCGGCCTGACCGGTGACGCCGCCGCCGGTGACGGTGGCCACAATGTCCATCTTGCCGGTGTTGCCGGTGGCCTCCAGGGGCTGGCGAACGACCATCTTCAGGGTTTCCAGGCCAAAGTAATCGTCAATGTCCCGGCCGTTGATGGTGATGCTCCCGGTGCCGCCCGGGAACAGGTGGACGCGGGCGACGGAGGACTTCCGGCGGCCGGTGCCGTACAGATAGGGCTTCTTAGACTGATACATACGCTTCCTCCTCCTTATTCGGCATCCAGGGCGATGGGCTTCTGGGCCTGCTGCTTGTGCTCCGCGCCGGCGTAGATGTGCAGACGCTTCAGAGAATCCTTGGCAACCGTGTTCTTGGGCATCATGCCCCGGACGGCCACCCGCATGGCGACCTCGGGCTTCTCCTGCATCAAGATGCGGTAGGGAGTCTCCTTCAGACCGCCCACCCAGCCGGAGTGGGTGCGGTAAATCTTCTGGGTGCCCTTCTTGCCGGTGAGGACGGCCTTGCCGGCGTTGATGATGATGACGTTGTCGCCGCAGTCGGCATGGGGAGTGTAGGTAGGCTTGGTCTTGCCGCGCAGCAGATCGGCAGCCCGGACGGCGGTCTTGCCCAGGGGCTTGCCGGCGGCGTCCAGGATGTACCACTTGCGCTCGATGTTGGCCTTATTCGCCATAAAAGTGGACATGGTCTTTCCTCCATCAGTATATTTTCCGTTTGGCTTAACAAATCAAGAGCTCCTTGCGGAGCAAGGTTATTTATACCATGCCTTTCCGCCGGTGTCAACAGAATTTTTAATTATTTCCGCTAATCCTTCGAAATTCTCTTGATATCTCGCAAAAACTCATAAATACTCAAAGTCAATTTCAAATTGCCGCTTTCCGCAGAAGACGAAAAAAGCCCCTTGCGCCAAAGGGGCTCACCGGAGCTCCCCCGGCGGAAGAGGCTTTTTATGATTTCCGAACGAAAAGCTCGGAAATCATCCATTTGATTAGATTCGTTTTTCTCGCCGGACGCAAGCGGCGGCAACCGAAATACACGGAAAATATTACCTCCTGCCGTTCAGTTTGGAAGAATATTATGTACCGCCTTATAAAACCCACTGCACCAGCAGCAGCAGCACAAATCCCGGCAGACCCAAAACGCCGATGACCAGGGCATTCCAGACGTTGACCCCGAGGGCCACCCCCGTGACCCCCGCGGTTACGTTCACCGCCCAGAGGGCGCAAAAGCCCAAGAGCGTGTTCACCAGCAGCTTCACTGCCAGCTTCAGCGGCGCGCTGAACACCCGCAGAAGGGCAATGAGGAAAAACCCCGCCAGCAGCGCGGCGATGATCTTTTGATTCAGGTCCATACCGCGTCGCCCTCCAGCCGCAGGGCGGCATAGCCCTCCGGACTCCGCTCCTTGATGGCCCGGATGAGGTAGTTGCAGCGGGCCTTCTCCGCCTTGATCTGGTAAATACAGGATTCCACCAGCTCCGGGTCCACCGCCTGGTCGAACTGCCGGTAGGCCAGCGACAGGTCCCCCTGGGCGCTTTGCAGCTCCGCCCGCAGAGCCAGCAGCTCCTGGTCCTGTCTGGTTTTTTTCAAGAAAGTGGTTTTCATAACGTTGTCCCTCCTGTATAATACTGTATGGCAAGTTTGGACAAATATGCCAGTTTTCATACGGGAGTGGATATTCCATGGAAGAAATTTTTATGAGGCAGGCCCTGACCCTGGCGGCCGAGGCCGCCGCCGCCGGGGAGATCCCCGTGGGCTGCGTCATCGTCCGGGAGGGTCTTGTGGTGGGCCGGGGCCGGAACCGGCGGGAGCAGACCCAGTCCGCCGCCTCCCACGCCGAGATGGAGGCCATCGCCCAGGCCAACGAGACCCTGGGCTCCTGGCGGCTGGAGGACTGCGAACTCTATGTCACCCTGGAGCCCTGCCCCATGTGCGCCGGGGCCATCCTCAACGCCCGAATCCGCCGGGTCTGGTTCGGGGCCCGGGACCGGGCCTTTGGGGCCTGCGGCGGAGTGACCAACCTTTTTATGGAAGATTTTCCCACCTCCCCCGCCCTGGTGGGCGGGATTCTGGAGGCGGAGTGCCAGGCGGTGCTCTCCCAGTTTTTCCGGCGCCTGCGAGGGGGACAGGTTGACATAATTTAAGACTTTTGTAACAATTGGTGCTGGTTTCCTTAACAACTCTCCTGTATCTTAATACTTGCAAGAGACAAAACTTCTTTTCATCCAATCTTCCAAACCATAAGGAACCGGGCCAGCCTCACGGCTGGCCCGGTTCCGTTTTTCCATCCTCCCCGCCTCCGCCGGTTTCCGGGAGGTCCGTCAAAGTTTCCAGCAAATTTCATAAACTGTTCACCACTTTCCCAGCCTCTTCCTGTATATTATAGATACAGACATTTAACCCACCACGACCCAGGCGGGCTGCCCCGCCTTTGAGAAACGAGGCATGATCGTGAATATTGCGTATCTCTTGATCCCCAAACACCGCGTCGCCTTCCTTTACGACGACAACACGATGCGTCAGGGCTTGGAAAAACTCCGGCACCACGGCCTCAGCGCCGTTCCCGTCATCAACCGGAAGGGCCAGTACGTGGGCACCGTCAGCGAGGGAGACTTCCTCTGGCGGCTCATTCCCGACGAGGGCACCCCCTGCCCCTGCACCGTCAAGGACCTGGAGCGGCTCCACGTCCGGGACATTCTTCAGGAAAACCCCTCTGTCCGCATTACCGCTTCCCTGGACGAACTGCTGAACAACATCATCCGCCACAACTTTGTTCCCGTGGTAGACGATCTCAACAGTTTCATCGGCATTGTCACCCGCCGCTCCATCATCCGGTATCTGGCAAAGGAGAAAGAACCCGCGCCGTCCCTCCGAAAAATCGTATAAACAGGTTGCATGGAGCCGTCCTTTCCCGGGCGGCTCCTTATTTTTGCATAATTTTTTCATGGGTAGACCGGCTTTATTTGTGTAAATCGTCTCAGTTTGCAGGACGGCGGGAAAAAAACTTACAAAAAAGCGTCAGTCTGCAAGTCAAATCGCATCATCCTGCAAAAATTGTACAAAAACCGGAAAAACGCCCTTGAAAACTGGAGGATACAATGGTATGATATTCATATGATTGCAGGAATTGCATTCAAACCCAGCAAAATTTTATCCTGATGAAAAGAGGAAGAACGATGAAAAAGAAATTCTCTCTGCTGATGGCCGTGCTTATGCTGGCCATGCTCCTCGCCGGCTGCGGCGGCAATAATGACGGCGGCTCCTCCACTGGAAGCGGCACGCCTGTGGACGGCTCCGCCGACTCCGGAAATTCCGGCGCCTCCACCGTCGCGGAGGACACCAACACCGTGGCCGTGGGCGCTGTGGTCATCGCCCGGGACGACGTGCCGGAGGACGACATCTACGCCTTCACCTCCGCCATCTTCGAGAATATCGAGACCATCACCGAGCAGCACGCCAAGGGCGGCGAGCTGGACCTGACCTTCGCCTCCTCCGTCACCTCCGTGCCCTATCACCCCGGCGCGGCCAAGTACTTTGCCGAGAAGGGCATTGAAGTCGCCTCCGTTAAGGAAGGCGCGGGCTCCGGCAGCTCCAAGGCCCTGACCTTCGGCACCGGCGGCGAGTCCGGCACCTACTACGCCTTCGGCGGCGTGCTCAGCAGCTATGTCTCCAACAACACCGGCGTCTCCGTCACCGCCATCACCTCCGGCGGCTCCAAGGAGAACATTGAGAATCTGGCCGCCGGCGACGTGCAGCTGGGCTTCGTCCAGTCCGACGTCATGAGCTACGCCTACAACGGCGAGCGCCTCTTTGACTCCAAGGTGGAGAACTTCTCCGTGGTGGCCTCTTTGTATATGGAGCAGGTCCAGATCGTCACCACCAATCCCGACATCAAGTCCGTGGCCGACCTGGCGGGCAAGTCCGTCTCCATCGGCGACCGGGGTTCCGGCGTGTGGTTCAATGCCGTGGACGTGCTGAGCGCCTATGACATCGACCCTGACACCGGCATCAGCCCCGTGTACCTGGGCTTCGCCGACAGCACCGAGAACCTGAAGGACAAGAAGATCGACGCGGCCTTCGTCGTGGCCGGCGCTCCCACCACCTCCATCGTGGACCTGGCCACCAGCGGCCCCGTGTATCTGGTCAGCCTGGACGAGGAGCATACCAACGCCCTGCTGGAGGTCTCCCCCTACTACAGCGCCTACACCATTCCCGCCGGGACCTATTGATCCCTTACGGCATCTCCGGCAAGGGCCGCCTGACGCGGCCCTTGCCGCATTGAAAGGGCAGCGCGCCGCCGCCCCTTCAATGCGGCAAGGACCCCCCTGTGTTTATTTTAATAAGGAGTACGAACTATGAGCGAGAAAGACAAGAAGCATCTCCCCGACGTGGACATTGGCACCCCGGCGGACATGAGCGAGGTCATGCGGAAGTACGACCGGGAATCCGCCACCCGCATCTGGGAGGGGAAGCCCAAGGTTGTGGTCAGCGTGGTCATGGCCCTCTTCTCCCTGTACTGCATCTGGTCCACCCTCCGCTGCACCTGGGATATGCCCATCCGGCTCAGCTCCTTCCTGGGGCTTATCATTGTCATGGGCTATCTGACCTACCCTGCCCGGAAGGACCATGTGAAACCCAACGCCATGCCCTGGTACGACGTTGTTCTGATGCTGCTGGGGGCGGGTTCCTTCTTCTATTACTGCGTCAATTACAAGTCCCTGGTCATGGTCATCACCAGCGCCGGAAAAATCAACCCCGCCAGTGAGACCGCCATTCCCAACGCGTGGTTCTACCTGGTCATCGGCATTGTGGCGATTTTGTGTCTGGCGGAGCTCTGCCGCCGGTGCGTGGGCCTGCCCATTCTCGGTGTTGTGGGGGTGCTGCTGGTGTACACCTTTGCCAGCGGGCAGAATCTGGCCCGGGTGATTTACACCCTGTTCTACGGCACCTCCGGCGTCATGGCCACGCCCATTCAGGTCTGCGCCAAGTTCATCGCCGTCTTTATCATCTTCGGCGCGTTCCTGGAGCGGACGGGCATCTCCAGCTTCTTCATCGACCTGGCCAACTCCCTGGCGGGCAGCACCTCCGGCGGCCCCGCCAAGGTGGCGGTCATCTCCTCCGCCCTGTGCGGCATGGTCTCCGGCTCCTCTGTGGGCAACACCGTCACCACTGGCTCTGTCACCATCCCCATGATGAAGCGCACCGGTTATCAGGGGGAGTTCGCCGCGGCGGTGGAGGCGGCGGCCTCCACCGGCGGACAGATCATGCCCCCCATCATGGGCGCGGCGGCGTTCCTCATGGCGGAGTACATGGACACAACTTACGCCAACGTGGCCCTGAAGGCCATTCTCCCCGCCCTGCTGTACTTCACCGGCATCTTTATGGCCGTCCATCTGGAGGCACGCCGCCTGAACCTCAAGGGCGTCCCCCGGGACCAGCTGCCCAAGCTCCGCCTGCTGGTCCGCAGCATCTATCTGCTGCTGCCTCTGGTGGTCCTGGTGTGGATGGTCTCCACCGGAACCCGGACCCTCCAGTTCTCCGCCTCCGTCGCCATTTTGCTGGCGATTCTGGTGAGCCTCCCCCATATGTTCACGGACAGCCGGAACCAGCATGACGAGGGCTTCGCCGCCCACTTTGTGAAGGACACCGCCTCCATGACCGTCAGCGCCCTGGAGTCCGGCGGCCGGAGCTGCATCACCGTGGCCGTGGCCTGCTCCATGGCGGGCATGGTGGCCGGGTGCATCACCGTGACGGGTCTTGCCTCCAAGCTCATCAACGGGGTCATCAACGTCAGCAGCCTGATCCCCTATCCGCCGGTCTCCATGTTCATCGCCCTGTTTTTGACCATGCTGTGCTGCATCGTGCTGGGCATGGGCGTGCCCACCACGGCCAACTACTGCATCATGGCCTCCACCTGCGCCCCCATTCTGATTCAGCTGGGCATTGGCAAGATTCCTGCCCACTTCTTTGTCTTCTATTTCGGCATCGTGGCGGACATCACGCCTCCCGTGGCCCTGGCGGCCTATGCCGGCAGCGCCATCGCCAAGTCCGACCCCATGAAGACCGGCGTCAACGCCACAAAACTGGCCATCGCCGCCTTCATCGTCCCCTATATCTTCGCCTACAGTCCCGCCATGCTCTTTGTGGACGTGACCAGCGCCTTCCAGGTGGTGCAGATCGTCATCAGCGCCCTGCTGGGCATCTTCGGCGTGGCCGCCGCGCTGAACGGGTATCTCTTCCGCCCCATTCCCAAGCTGCTGCGCCTTGCCCTGGCGGTGGGGGGTCTGGCCATGATGATTCCCGGCTCCGTCACGGATATGGTGGGTCTGGCCGCTCTGGCCGCCGTGCTGTTCTATCAGCGGTCCACGGCGAAAAACCGTCCCGCCAACGCCTGAGCCTCATTTCAAAACCGCCCCACTCGGGGCGGTTTTTTCCTGGAGGGAGCGCATGACGGAAAATCCGCCCTGTCCCGCTATATTTTTGTACATATTTTTCCGAAACCCTTCCAGCGCCTCAAACGTCTAAAGAAATAGGGAGCTGTGTTCTCATCTTCAGAAAATCTTAAGAATTCTGTAACCGTTTTGTTGTTGTTTTCCAAGGCAAACTGTTCTAGCATAGATGATACAGTTTTGATGCCAGCTCCCTGTATTCTGTACCCCGGCGGCAGCTCTGTCCTGGGAAACGCGCTTTCGGGACGGGCGCGGCCATTGGAATTCGATCAAACCGACGAAGGAGAAGTCATATGTCAGAAGTCATGGATCGCGAAAAGCAGACGGCCGAAGCCGTTCAGCCGGCTCCGGAAGCGGCTCCGGAAAAAACCTCCCTCCTGAAAAAGTGGAAGGGGATGCCCCGGAAGAAACGGCGGAAAATTGTCCGGTGGTTTCTCTTTCTTCTCATCCTCATCGCCGCCGGTCTGGGCGTCCGCCAGTTTTTAAGCGGCCAAAGCGGCGGGGACCAGACAGAGGTTCTCACCACCACGGTGCAGTACGGCTCCATCACCGCCACCGTGGACGGCAGCGGCCTCACCAAGGCCAAGGACAGCGAGACCATCACCATCGCCACCTCCGGCACCGTCAGCGAGGTCTTCGTCAACGAGGGCGACACCGTGGAACCCGGCACGCCCCTTTTTATCATCGACTCCGACGCCGCCCGCACCGCCGTGGACAAGGCCCGGCAGGACGTGCTGGGCCGGGAGAAGCAGCTCAACGCCCT
>Ga0073907_1000758_pt1 | contig 47350 bp, 46 predicted proteins | sample GluameincwithD2O_FD_65483 | JGI IMG/M metagenome (GOLD analysis project Ga0073907, IMG submission 65483) | Mouse cecum microbial communities from Vienna, Austria - Glucosamine amended microcosms incubated with D2O | ecosystem: Host-associated > Mammals > Digestive system > Large intestine >... | reverse complement strand
CGGGCATAAACGACGTATGGCGCCGATTCGACGCGGGATTGATTACGACGAAAGAGGAGTTTTCCGCCAATTATCGGAAATTGGTCGAAACGATCGAGGGGGGCGGGGCAAAGCTGATTTTAATCGAGCCGTTCCTCCTGAACGTATCGGCACGCCGTCCCTTCCGTCCGTACGTCAGCGAGTTTGCGGCGGCGGTGCGCGAAATTGCGGGCGGCAGGATCCCCCTGATCCCTATGGACGAGATTTTCAAAGGACTTTCGCAGGATATTGCGCCCGCGCAGTTCGCCGCAGACGGAATCCATCCTACGCACAGGGGAAGCCGTTACATTGCCGATCAAGTGGTAAAGGAACTGAAAAAAATCATTCGATAATTTAAATAACGGCAGAGATTTTCTTTGCCGTTTGTCTTATCGGAGACAGGCATGAAATACGCAATAGAATTTTGACGGTCGTACCGAAAAACAGTTGTTTGCTCTGTCGCAAAAAATTGCCGACGCGGGCTTGGGCACGAGGTTTTTACAAGGAAAAACGCGTCCGCACCTGACGCCTGTCTTGTTTTAACGACGTGGACGAGCAGGTGTGTGGATCGAACGACTGAAATCGTTTGCCCGGGCGCACGAAGCTTATCCCGCGTATCTCGGTTCCGTTGTTTCCCGATACGAGAACGATTTTCGTGTCGTCGGTTATGAATCGGGGGACGTATCGGTTTCAGGCGGAATTGCAAAAATAAAAAAACGCCCCGCCGTCTTTTAAGACGGCGGGGCTGTCGGTTGTGTATAGTCTTGTTTTCTTTTACCGCATCAAATCGCCGAGCGAATAGCGGGATAAAAACTCGTTTACCGTCTCGTCAAGGGCGCGCCAAAAAGGGAGCGTCTTGCACCGTTCGGCGCGGGGACAAGGCTCCTTTAAGCAGCCGACGGCGGCAAGCGACGGCTCTGTCGCCGCAATAACTTCGGCGGCGGTGATTTCCTCGGGAGGACGCGTCAGGCGGTATCCGCCGCATTTTCCGCGCGTTCCTTCGCAAACGCCCGCTTTTACGAGGGCGGATATCAACGATTCGGCGTATTTCTGCGAAATGCCTTCCTTGGTGCAAACGCTGTTGACCGATTGGTATTCGCGCCAATTTTGCGACAGAGCGAGGCAAATCCTCAGCGCGTATCTGCCTCTGGAAGAGACGATCATTTCAAGTCCTCAAAATTCAGCCCGTGTTTTTCGCAATAGTCTCTGACTGCGGCTTGTACCGCCTCCTCGGCAAGAACGGAGCAGTGCAGTTTGTGCGCGGGCAGTCCGTCAAGCGCTTCGGTAACCGCCTTGTTCGACAGTTTTAAAGCGTCTTTTACCGACTTTCCCTTGATCATCTCCGTTGCCATGGAGCTGGAAGCGATTGCGCTTCCGCAACCGAATGTTTCGAATTTGACGTCGGTGATGATGCCGTCGTCGACCTTTAAATAAATTTTCATGATGTCGCCGCAGACGGCGTTGCCCGCTTCGCCCACGCCGTCTGCGTTTTCGATCGAGCCGAGGTTGCGGGGATTGCGGAAATGGTCCATAACTTTTTCACTGTAAAGCGGCATAGCGGTTTCCTTATAAAATAAATTTTCTTTTTCCTGCGTTTAAATCCCGCCAGACGGGGGACATCGAACGCACCTTGTTCACGACCTCGGGTACGACCTTGATGAGACGGTCGATTTCCTCTTCGGTATTGTGCTCGTCCAAGGAAAAGCGCAACGAGCCGTGCGCGATCTCGTGTACTCTGCCGATGGCAAGCAGTACGTGCGAAGGGTCGAGCGAGCCGGAGGTGCACGCCGACCCGGAGGACACGGCAATGCCCAAATCGTCAAGGTATAGAATGAGCGCTTCGCCTTCGCATCCTTCGAAGCAGAGGTTGGCATTCCCGGCAAGCCGTTTTTCGCGGCTTCCGTTGAGGGCGGAATGGGGCAGGGAGGAAAGCAGACCGTCGATCAACCGTTCCCGCATGGATAGAATTTTTCGGTTTTTCTCTTCCATGCCGCTCACGGCTTCTTCGAGCGCTGCGGCTGTCGCGGCGATCGCGGGAACGTCCTCCGTGCCCGCGCGCTTGTTTCGTTCCTGCGCTCCGCCTTCCACGAGCGGGAAGAGGGGCGCGCCCTTGCGTGCGAATAAAATGCCCGTGCCTTTCGGACCGCCGAATTTATGCGCGGATGCGGCAAGATAGTCGCAATCTTTCGTACTTACGGGAATATGACCCACGGCTTGCACCGCGTCGGTATGGAAGAGGATCCCGCGCTGTCGGCAAAGTCTGCCGATTTCCTCTACGGGTTGGAGCGTCCCGATTTCGTTGTTAGCCGTCATTACCGAAACGAGGGCGACGGAATCGTCCGTTTCCCGCACGAAATCGTCGACCGAGACGATCCCCTCGGTGGACACGGGCAAAAATACAACCTCGTATCCCTCCCGTCGCAGGCGTTGCAGGGGATGAAGCACGGCGTGATGCTCGATTGCCGAAGCGATGATTTTCCTTTTTCCCTTGCCCGCTCCCGCTCTTACGGCGCTTGCGATTGCCTGATTGTCCGCTTCGCTTCCTCCTGCGGTAAAGTATATTTCGTCGGGGCGGCAGTTTAATATGTTTGCGATCCGTTTGCGACAGGAAAACAACGTATCGGCAGCGCGCTGTCCTTCGGAATACAGACTCGAAGCGTTGCCGAATACCGTTTCCGCCGCTTCCCGATATGCCTCGATGGCGCTGTGCCGCATTTTCGTCGTTGCGGCGCAGTCTGCGTAAATCCTCATGTTTTTTCCTTGTTAATTCCTATTTGATTCATGGGAATTATAGCGCAAAACTTGCCTATTGTCAAGTGATTTTATCGCATTTTTTACTTTCAAACGGAGGGGGGATGAATTTAGTGAACAAACGAAATACTTTGAAATACGTATTGACTTTGTATTAAATAAATTCGAAACAATTTCGTATAAAAACATTGACATTGAAAACGTTTGGGAATATAATGTTGGTATAAAATTTATCGTATAAAAATTTTAAAAAGTAAAGAGCATGGTGTTTTATGAACGATGAAAAAGCAACTTCGTTTCGATCTATATAAAATTCTTAAATCGCCGATCATGTGGGCGATCTTCGGGGCTTCGTTGATTTTGCTAACCTACGTGCCGTGCAGCGAGTATTTCGCTCAATATCGCTTGGCGTTAAGCGATTCCCAATATGAAATCGGACCGATGATGCAAACGATGGGTTCCCGCGACGTGTACCCGTACATAACGGGGTGCATTATTTTTTTCGTTGCGTTTTTTGTGGGAAAGGATTACGCTACGGGTTATTATAAAAACATCGGCTACGGAATCAATAAAACGTACTACGTCTTATCCAAAGCAATTTATATCGTTGCGTTTGCCGTTTTATGGTTTTTGCTGTATTTTCTCATGAACGTTATCGTATGCTCTGCGTTTGGCGGGAGCATCAATTATAAGCCGGGAGAGTTTTGTTTATCCATGTCGTTAATGGTGCTTTCGGTGATTGCGTTCGGACTGGTCGTGATGGCTTTGGTGTTTGCGACGAAAAATAGGATCCCTGCGTTGATCGTTCCGATTATTTTTTTATTCGCATGGAGATTTGTCGAGACGGCTCTCGACGATTGGTTGGCGCAGACCTTTCCCAAACAGATGGCGCAGATATCATCTATACCGTTTAAACAGTGTATATTCGAGCGTTTTTCCATCATGAATTATTACAGTTTTTATAATGGAGTGGGCAATGTCTTTTGGTATGTGTCGGATACGGTGGCGGCTTACGGAACTTTGCTTGTTTATTGCTCCCTTGCAATCGGCGTCGGCTTGATGTTCTGCTATTTGCGGAAGAGGAAGATTTAAATGGAAGCGTTGCTCGAAGTAAAGGATTTAACGGTCGCTTATCACAGAAAGCCCGTACTCGAAAATTTTAATCTGACCGTACAGCGGGGAGATATTTACGGGATCATCGGAAACAACGGGGTCGGAAAAACGACGCTGTTAAAGGTGATTACGGGACTGTTGCGATCGGATCGGGGCGAGGTCAAGATCCGCGTCGAAGGCGGAAAAAAAGCGACGATCGGAACATTGATCGAGAAGCCAGGTTTATTTAAAGATATGTCCGCCTATGAAAATATCAAAGCCAAGGCGTTATTTCTTGGCGTAAAGTACGCCAAAAAGGACGTGAACCGTTTGCTCGAACGGGTCGGATTGGGCGATGTCGGCAGAAAGCGAACGGGCGCGTTTTCCATGGGGATGAAGCAGAGGCTCGGCATTGCGCTCGCGCTGGTCGGCGATCCCGACATCCTCGTTTTGGACGAACCGATCAACGGGTTGGATCCGCAGGGAATGAACGAAGTTCGCAATCTGTTATTGAAAATTCACGAGGAAACGGGCTTGACGATGTTGATTTCAAGCCATATTCTCGATGAGCTGGCAAAAATCGCAACGCGCTTTTTGGTGATGGGAAGGGGCGGAAAGGTGATTCGCAACTGCACGAAAGAGGAGTTCGTGCAAGAGTGCGGAGAGGAGAATCTCGACGAATATTACGTAAAACTGATTTCGGATTTTTCGCAGGATTCCGTCGATTAAATTTAAAACGAAACACGCCCGTGCGGTACCGCACGGGCGCGTTTTTATCTCAAAATTTGCAAAATATAAAGCCTTGCCGTTTAAATTCCTCGATGACGCGGGGCAGGGCTTCCGCCGTCGCCTTGTGCGGCGCGGAGTCGTGCATTAACAGGATAACGGGATTCTTTCCTTTCGCTGTTTTAAAGGTCTGCGCGTAAAGCGTTTCCGCGTCGGCGTGCGGTATTTCCTCGTCGCCGCAGACGGCGTTCCAATCGATCGGGCGCAATCCCTCGGCTTTTACGAGGGGAATCTTGTCCCTATGCAGAGAGCTCCCCCCCGGAAAGCGGTATATGCACGGCGTTACGCCCGTAACTTTTATAATGCGTTCCCGACAGGCGCGGATATCCTTTATCAGCGCTTCATCGCTGGCGTAAATTTCGGAATAACGGTGCGTCTTGGAGTGTATCCCGAGGGTATGTCCGTCTTCTGCAATACGTTTCAGCGTATCTTCCCGCCCCGCAACGCGGTCGCTGACGATAAAGAAGGTTGCCTTCACGTTCTCTTGTTCAAGCACGTCGAGGATCCTGCCCGTTACCTTGGTGCTCGGACCGTCGTCGAAGGTTAAGTATACTTTTTTCGTTTCGGCGTGGGTAAACGCGGGCACTGCGGTAACGCGTGCGCTCAGGTGCGCTATCACGACGAGCAGCACTACGAAGAACGTAACAATCGGAATGTATCGTTTCTGCATACCTCAAGTTTGTTTCATGCGTTTAATTTTATTTACTTTTTCCGCGAATTGTGTTATAATCTATCCGTAGCCGCATAAACGGTCGGCGCAGTCCAAGGAGGATAAAATATGATTACGAAAAGAGTATTCGGTAAAACGAAAGACGGCAGAGAGGTGCTTGCCTATACCCTGCACGACGGCGGCAACGCGCTTACGGTGTTGAACTTGGGCGGAATCGTGCAAAAGCTTGTGATAGCCGACGCGAACGGTAAGCCCTGCGACGTCATTCTGGGTTATAACGACGTGGAGGGGTACGAAAAGAACGGGGGCTACCTCGGCGCGCTTATCGGGCGGTTCGGCAACCGCATCGGCAAGGGTAAACTCACGATCGACGGCAAAGAGTATCGGCTCTACTGCAACGACCGCGGCAACCATCTGCACGGCGGCAAGGAAGGCTTCGATAAAAAGATATGGGATGCGGAGATCGACGGCGACGCGCTCGTGCTCAGCACCGTTTCCGAGGACGGAGAGGAGAACTATCCGGGGATGCTGCACGTAACCGTAACGTATACGTTTACCGACGGCGAATGGAAAATCGTTTACCGTGCGAGCGCAGACAAAAAGACGGCGGTCAATCTGACCAATCACGCCTATTTCAACCTGAACGGCGAAGGGGACGAGACCATTCTCGATCACATACTCTGGATCGATTCCGATTACATTACGCCTACCAACGACACGATGATTCCCGAAGGCGGACTGCGTGCGGTAGCGGGGACGGCGTTCGATTTCAACACGCCCAAGGAAATCGGCAGAGATCTCGGCGCGGACGATAAAGATCTGAAGCAGGGAAACGGCTACGATCATTGCCACGTGTTGAAGAACGGCAAGGGGGAATACGTGAAATATGCGTTTGCCGAAAGCAGAAAGACGGGCATCCGCATGACTTGCTTTACCGATCGTCCGTCCGTGCAGTTCTATGCGGGTAACGGGTTGAACGCAGACGGTAAGTCCGGACACTACGCCAACCGTTCGGGCTTTTGCCTCGAAACGCAGAATATCCCCAACAACGTCAACGTGGAAGAATACGCGGCATACGGCAGTTCGATCGTCGACGCGGGGGAAATTTATACGCATACCTCGGCTTACCGCTTCGAAGTGAGATAAGAAATCGTAAAAATCTCCCGGACGAAAATGTCAGGGAGATTTATTTTGTCAAATTTAAAACCGCCGTTCGAATGAGCGGCGGTTTGTTTTTTCAAATCGGTTAAAGAACGAGTCCGAGCACCATCCACAGGACGAACGCCCAGAGCACGATGCCCCAGAGTGCGCTCTTGCCCGTGGCGAGCGCAAGCGAACGGTCTTTGTTATAGTTTACGAAGTAAAGTGTGATGCCCGCGGGGAACACGACTGCGGAAAGAACTTCAAACCCGACGAGTTTAATGTCCGAAAAGGTCTTTTTAAACCAAGGACCGATCGAGGTATAAAAGGCTACCGAGTCCTGCACGCTCACCGCAAAGCCGAGCGCAACGAAAGCGATCGCGATAATGAAGTACAGCCAAGCGATGCCGTAATTTCCCGCAGCGTTCGTGCAGAGGTTCATTACCATGGAAATGAGCCCGACGCTGAGGAAAAACGAAACGTCGCGTTCGCAATGACGGGACATATAGCCGTAAAAAACGAGCATATAAGCCGTCAGAAACAGAGTGATAACACCGAGTGCCACCATAAAAATATCCCCCAATATTTATAGTATACGCTCATTATAATACATAACAAACGGATTGTCAACCCCGAAAATAAATTTTAGTGGAAAACAACTGAAAAATTTGCTTGAACGCGCCGCGCCGCCGCCCGCATAGGATAGTAAAGAGAACAAATGAGTTGGGGGAAACACTAATGCAATGGTTTGCTTCGCTCGAAGCGTGGCAGCAGGCGCTGCTGGCTTCTTTGATGATGTATGCGATGACCGCGCTCGGAGCGTCGTTTGTCTTTTTTTCCAAAAAACTCAACGGTACATTCATTACGCTTTTAACGGGCGTGGCGGCGGGGATCATGATTGCCGCAAGCTTTTTCTCCCTGCTGCTGCCCGCAATCGAACAGGAAAGTTCGCTGCCGCCGTATCTTACGGTAACCATCGGCTTTGCGCTCGGGGGCGCGTTTATCGTGCTGAGCGATTTGGCGCTGTCTCGCTCGAAATTCGAGTTTAAGGGCGTCGGCGACAAAAAAAACGCTCTGTTGTTTTTTGCCGTAACGTTACATAACATTCCCGAGGGAATGTCCGTCGGGGTGGCGTTTGCCTTGGCTCCCTTTTCGGAGGGCGCGGCGCTGTCGGCGTTTTTGCTCGCGGTGGGCATCGCGGTGCAGAACTTTCCCGAGGGAATGTGCGTCGCTTTTCCGTTGCGGGCGAAGGGGATGTCGCCGCTGAAAAGCTTTCTTTTTTCGCAGGGCTCGGGTGCGGTGGAAATCCCCGCCTGTATTCTGGGCGCCGTTGCGGCGTCGTTTATCGCGGGGCTTCTGCCTTGGGCTCTCGCCTTTTCGGCGGGGGCGATGATTGCCGTGGTTTGTTCCGAGCTGATCCCCGAGTGCTTCGCGGGAAACAAGGCGGTGGCAAGCGCCGGTATTCTGGCGGGATTCTGCCTGATGATGATCCTCGACGTCGCGTTGGGGTAGGAAATCCGTTTTGCTCTGTTGTCGTTCGGAGGAGCGCGACGAACAATTTTACGTTTGTGCGTCGCGCAAAAAGATCCTCGTTTCGCTTGGAATGAATTAAGGAAGAACGTAGAATGGCAAACAGGGTGGAAAACGTCGTAAAAATGCTTGCGGTTTCGCAGAAATCGTGATATAATGCAATCAATCGGAAATTCTTTGGGGCGGAGTGAAATTCTCCACCGGCAGTAACAGTCTGCGAAGGACGCAAGTCCCCGAACGGGTGAAATTCCCGTACCGACGGTATAGTCCGGATGATAAAAGAAAAAAAGACGGATTTTTTTCGCGCCCCGCAAATACTTTGCGGGGCGCGTTTCGGCAAAACGCGTTTTTGGCAAAGGGCTTCCGAAAATATTTTCAGGAGGTCGTTTTATGGATAACGACGAAAATACGGAGGTTTTGAGCAAGACCGCGTCCGCAGAGCAGGCGGGTACGGAGGCGGGGGAAAGCGCACCCCGAACGGAGGAAGAGGAGAAAAAGGAAAGTAAATTTGTCGCCGTCATGCGCGAGCATTTCTCCGCGCCGCGGCTTGCTTACATGGCGGTGTTTACCGCGCTTGCGTTCGTGGTTACCTTCCTCGAATTTCCTATTTTCCCGCAGGCAAGCTTTTTAAAGCTCGACTTTGCAAACGTCTTTTTCCTGTTCGAAGGTTTTATATTCGGACCCGTCGAGGCGTTCGTATCCATCGTCGTCAAAGAACTGCTGTGTTTTTCCAAGTCCTCGTCCGGCGGCGTTGGAGAGGTGGCGAATCTGATTATGTCTACGGCGTTTATCCTCGTTCCGTCGATTGCCTATCGCTTTAAGCGCGGCAGGCGGTGGGTATGCCTGTATCTATTCTGCGGCTGCGTCATGCAAATCGGGTTCAGCCTTCTCGTCAACCGCTATATTAATTTTCCGTTTTTTACGCACTCGCAGGAGGCGGGGGCGCAGATGTTTTCCGGTTTGTGGCCCTTCGTGCTGTATTTCAATCTTATCAAGAGCGTCGTAATCAGTATCGTCGTTTTTCTCGTCTATAAGCCCGTTTCGAAATTTATCAAGATGACAACGGACAAATTCGACAAGCGCATGGCGGCGGCAAAGCGCAGACGAAAAGAGAAGAAAGTTCGCTAAGCGCCGAAAAATCCATTGCAAAATATCGCCGTATGCGGTATAATATCCGCATATGGCGATATTTGTTTCAAACAGCGAAGAAGAAACGCTTGCGTTTGCCGTACGGTATGCAAAGACGCTCCGCGCCGGCGACACCGTTTTGCTCGACGGCGATATGGGCGCGGGCAAGACGGTGTTTGCAAAGGGGGTAGCCAAGGGGCTGGGCGTTGCGGACGAGGTTACCAGTCCGACGTACGCCTACGTAAACGTATACGGCGGACTGTGCCATTTCGACTGTTACCGCGTGCCGAGCGAGGAGTATGCCGAAGCGCTCGGCTTTTCTGAGTACTTCGACGGAAAAAATATCTGTCTCGTCGAATGGAGCGAAAATATCGCGGGTTTGCTTCCCGAGGGATGCAAACGGGTAAAAATTACGGGACGCGGAACGCGTCGGGAGATAGAGGCTTGAAGTTTCTTGCAATCGATACGAGCGCGGAATATCTGAGCGTGTGCGCGTATGCGGACGGAAAGAGGGAAATTTTCTTTTCGCCCGACTGTGCGCGCGCCCATTCCGTGCGGCTTTCCGCGGAAATCGACGGCGTTTTGCGGCGGGCGAAGCTTGCCGTAAAGGATTTGGATTTTCTCGCCGTTGCGGTGGGGCCTGGCTCGTTCACGGGAATACGCATCGGCGTTGCTACGGTCAAGGGGCTGTGTCTTGCGGCGGAAAAACGCGCGCTTGCCGTAACCTCTTTCGATGCGCTTGCATACGCTGAAACAGAACCTTTGCTTGCCTTGATCGACGCAGGGCACGGCTGCAATTACGCCTGCGGATACGGCGAAAATCACGAAGTCGCCCTGTCCCCCCGTTTTCTGACGGCGGACGAAACGGAAGCTTTGCTGCAAGAGGGTTGGCGCGCGGTGCGCTTTCCTAAGGCGGATCCCGCGGAGGGGCTTATCAATGCGGCGATCGCCAAATGCGGCGAAGCGGCGGACGCGGAGAAGCTGACCGCGCTGTATCTGCGCAAGTCGTCCGCGGAGGAGAAGCGATGAACGGCAGGGAGTGGACGGCGGCGGATCTGACGCAGATTGCCGAACTCGAGCGGGATTGCTTTACCGATCCGTGGAACCGGCGGATGCTTGCGGAAACGTTTTTGTCGGGCAGGTTTTTCGGAACGCTGCTCGAAGAGGAGAGCGTCGTAACCGCGTACGGCGGCATGAGTATTCTTGGCGACGAGGCGGAAATCGAGCTGATCGCGACTTCGGAGATGTACCGCAGGTGCGGGCGCGGGCGTAAAATCATAGAGGATTTGCTTGCTGAAGCGCAGGCGCGCGGCGTAAAGAAGGTGTTTCTGGAAGTGCGCGTGTCGAACGCCGCCGCGCAGATATTATATTTAAAGAGCGGCTTTCGCGGGCTGTATGCCCGTTCCCGCTACTATCCCGACGGGGAGGATGCGATCGTGATGTGTAAGGAGCTCGGTTGAAGGGCGTGATCACGTGCGGAAGAGGAAGGGATCTCGTGTTTCTGCACGGGTATCTCGCATCGAAGGAGAGCTTTTATCCGCAGATTGAGTACTTTTCGAAATTTTACCGCGTAACGGCTTTGGACTTTCCGGGGTTCGGGCAGGCGGAACCGCTGAAAAGCGCGTATTCGGTGGACGATTACGCCGATTGGACGGAGCGGTTTTTGCGGGAAAACGGGATCCGATTCCCGCTTGTCATCGCCCATTCGTTCGGCGGGCGTGTGGCGGTGAAGTGCCTTTCTCGGGGCGAAATTTTCGATAGGGCGGTGCTCTGCGGTTGCGCGGGGATCGTGCCGAAGCGTACGCTGAAATACCGAATTCGGGTAAAGACGTACCGATTGATAAAGAAGATTGCGCCCGAATACGCAGAACGGAAATTCGGAAGCAAAGAATACAGAACGCTGTCCCCGCTCATGCGGGAGAGCTATAAAAAGATCGTAAACGAGGATCTGCGGAAGGACGCGGAAAAGATTTCCCGCCCCGTGCTGTTCGTCAACGGGGCGAACGATCGCGAAACACCGCCGTCCTCAGCTCGGATCTATTGCAACGCTGTCAGAGGGAGTCGGGCGGTAACGATGGAAGGATGCGGGCACTTTGCCCATCTCGACGATCCGCTCGCTTTCAATCTGGCGGCAGAGGAGTTTTTTCGTGAGGGTTGAACTTTGGTATTATCTTGCAGTCGGCGCGATTCTTGCGGCAACGCTGTTTTGTCTGACGGCTGCCACCATGCCCGCGGTAATGCAGCAGGGGAATTATTCGAGCAGGTCGTTTTTGCGCTGGTACTACCGCCGCAAGGGTTATATGCCCGGTCGGCACGCGCTGCTGTCGCTGTGCGCTTTTCTTTTGTGCGTGCTCTTTAATCTTTGCTTTTCTTTTTTCGGCTACGAGATCGCCAATTTGATTTCTCTGATCCCGTTTGCCGGAGCGTGTATTCTGTTTTTTTGCTCGGGAACGCGCGCGCTGAAAGTGCCCATGAAGCGCACTTCGCGCGCGATACGGATATTCGTTATCTGGTGGTTTTTGCTTGCGCTCGTCGTGTATGGTGCGGGCGTGGGATTAAGCTACGCGGCGGAGTCGCTCGGGGGAGCGTTTTATCTGTTCCGCTACACGCCGATCACGTTCGTCCCGTTGCTTTTTCCCGTGCTGTACGCGGCGGCAAACGAACTCTCCAAGATTTACGATGTGCCGCATAACGCGCGCTTTGTAAAATACGCCGCCCGCGCGCTTGCCCAAAGCAGCTGCAAAAAGGCGGGCATTACGGGCAGCTTTGCCAAGACGAGCGTTAAGACGATGGCTGCGGCGATTTTGTCGCAAAAGTATCGCGTCGTCGCTACGCCCTCCTCCTTCAATACGCCCCTCGGCATTGCGCGCACCGTAAAGGAGCAGGGGCTTGACTGCGATATTTTTCTTGCGGAAATGGGCGCGCGCCGCGTGGGGGATATTAGAAAGCTCTGCGATATGGTGCAGCCCGAATACGGAGTGATCACGGGAATCACCTCCCAACATTTCGAAACGTTCGGATCGCTCGAAAATATCCGCAAGGAAAAGAGCGTGCTTGCCGAGCGGACGCAGACGGTGATTCTGGGCGAGACGGCAAAGGATTGCAAGCGGGACGCGCTGGTCGAAGGTAGGGATTTTGCCGCCGAGGAGATTGAACTGAGCGAAAACGGCACAAAGTTTACCCTGCGGATCGGTGAAGAACGCATTGCCGTCGAAACGGCTCTGCTGGGGAGGCACGCCGCCGAAGACGTTGCGATCGCCTCCGCGTTATGCCGTTCGCTCGGCATGAATATGCAGGAAATCGCCGCGGGGATAACGGCAATCAAGCCCGTGCCGCACCGCCTCGAAAAGAGCGAGGCGAACGGCGTTACGATTTTGGACGATTCGTACAACTGTAACGAAGAGGGCGCCAAATGCGCGGTGGAGGTTTTAAAACTGTTCTCGGGCAGAAAGTTTATCGTAACCCCCGGAATCGTGGAGCTCGGAGCGCTCGAATACAACAAGAACCGCGCGCTCGGCGAAAGCCTCGTGGGTTTGGATTTCGTGATACTTGTCGGCGAAACGCAGATCCTTTCGGTCAGCAAGGGGTACTATGCGGCTGGCGGCAACGAAGAGAAGCTGGTTACCGTGCCCACGCTGAAAGCCGCGCAGCAGATACTGTCGCGGGAGCTGAAAGAGGGCGATTGCGTACTGTTCTTAAACGATTTGCCCGATATTTACGGTTAATCGTTTCGCACGACGGAGACAGGGACGCCGAGAAAGGGCGGTTTTGGGGATGCCCCCCGCAAAGGACGGCGGGCAATCGAATCAACGTCGGAAGCACCGAAGAAAAGAAAATTTTCGGAGGTGTTTTTTTATGCAAACGACGGTTGCGGTTTTTTTCGGAGGCAAATCCAACGAGCACGAAATATCAATCATAACGGGCGTTTACGCCGCCAATCTTTTGCGCGGGGCGGGCTACCGCGTCCTGCCCGTGTTTCTGCCGCGCGAGGGGGGCATGGCTTACGCCGACGCGAATACGGTGAAGGCGTTTACAGACGGAAGCGTCAAGCTTGTGCCCGTCTATCTTAACGGCAGTGCGCTCTTTTCGCAAAAAAAGCGCAAAAAACTGTTTGCGTTCGACTGCGCGTTGAATTGCTGCCACGGCGGCATGGGAGAGGACGGCACGCTGTCTGCGCTCTTCCGCTGGAACGGCGTCCGTTCCGCGTCGCCCGAAACGCCGATTTCCGCGTTGTTTATGGATAAGTCGTTCGGCAAGATCGCCGCCAAAGGCTTAGCGATCCCCGTTGCACGGGCCGTAACCGTACGCGAGGGGGAAAACGCCGAAGCGGCAATGGCGGCGGAGGGACTGACTTTTCCCGTCATCGTCAAGCCCGTCAAGCTCGGGTCGAGCATCGGCGTTCGGGTTGCGCACGACGAGAAAGAGCTGGCGGACGCTCTCGCGCTTGCATTCCGCCTCGATACGGGTGCGCTCGTGGAGGAGTACTTTCGGGATAAGCGCGACGTCAACTGCGCGGCGTACCGCAAGGACGGACGGATAATCGCCTCCGAGTGCGAGGAGGTGTTTACGGACAGCGCGATTCTGTCGTTTGAGGATAAGTACGAAAAAGCGGCGAAGCACAGCGAGCTGCCCGCCGACCTCCCTCGGGAAATTTCCGATAAGATCCGCGCCTGCACGACGTGGATTTACGAAGCGTTCGACGGCAGGGGCGTGGTGCGCGCGGACTTCATCGTCGCGGGCGGCGAGGCGTACTTCAACGAGCTGAACACCGTTCCCGGTTCGCTTGCTACATATCTCTTCGGCGAATCTTTGACGGAAGCAAAAAAATTCCTCTCCGCCCTCGTGGAGGAAGCGCTGTTGCGCGGCGGAGAGGAAAAAGAAACGGTAGTTACGGGAATTCTGAATTCGGACGTGTTCCGCGGCGGGAAGGGGAGCAAGCGTCGGGGTTGACGGTGCCGTACCGCTGTTTTACGGGATCGCTCACCTGTTTCTCCCCCTTCCCAGAAGCGAGAGCATCACGATAAGGAAATGCAGGAAGTAGACGAAGGAAATGAGAAGCGAAGCGACGTAGGTGAGGGCGGCGGCGTTCAACACCTTCTTCGCCCCGCCGACTTCGTCCTGTTCCAGAACGCCGTCCTCGACGAGCATCTTTCTCGCCCTGCGGCTGGCGTTGAACTCCACGGGCAGGGTTACGAGCATAAACAGCGTCGACAGCCCGTAAAGTGCGATTCCCGCATAGACGAGATATTCCCCGATCGGCACGACTGTCGCCGCGAAAAAGTCGAGAAGGATCCCGACGATGATCACGGGGAATGCGAGGCGCGAGCCGAGGTTGGTAACGGGTACGAGAAAATTTCTGATTTTATAGGGCAGGTATCCGCTTTGCTTTTGCATTACGTGCCCGATTTCGTGCGCGGCGACGGCGACCGCCGCCACCGAGGCGCTGCCGTAGGTGCTTTCGGAAAGATTCACCTGTTTTTTGGCGGGGTGGTAGTGGTCGGAAAGCCTTCCCCTGACGCGGTTGACGGAGATATCGTGTACGCCGCGGTTGCGCATAAGCAGCGTCGCCGTATCGTATCCGGTCATGCGGGAACGGTTTGCAACCTTGTCGAACGCGGAAAAGGTGGAATGCACCTTCGCGCTTGCAATCGCCGAAAATGCCAGACAGGGAAGCAACAGCAGTAAGAAAAGCAGATAGTAATACATATTCACCTCGTAATTTTATATAACCCCGTTACTTATTATTTAACGTTTTTTCTCTGTTTTTCACAGGACGTTCAAAATTCTTGCTTTGTTCTTCGATTTCTGTTATACTTTATCGAAAGGAATTACGAAAAATGGAAACCAAAATATTTACGGACAAGGTAAAAATCACCGTAAAAGCAGGCGACGGCGGCGACGGAATGAATTCGTTCAAAGCGTACAAGGGCAAGCCCGCATGCGGACCGGACGGCGGCGACGGCGGCAGAGGCGGCGATGTCGCGTTTGTCGGAGATAAAGATATGAACGATTTGCTGCCCTTTCGCTTCCGCTCCAAATACTTTGCGGAAAACGGAGAGCGCGGAGGCACCAACCTTTGCAGCGGCAAAAGCGGGAAGGCGTTGGAGATCAAGGTGCCGCTCGGCACGCTCGTCAGAGATGCGGAGAGCGGTAAAATCATCTGCGACGTGTACGAGGACGGCGAGCGGGTCGTCGTGCTCGAAGGCGGCAGAGGGGGCAAGGGCAACGTGCGATTTACGACGGCGACCCGCCACGCGCCCAACTTTTCGCAGAAGGGGGTAAAGACGGAGCCACACGCGCTCGTTCTCGAAATGAAGGTGATTGCGGATATCGGGCTCGTCGGCTTCCCCAACGTGGGCAAGAGCACGCTGCTCTCCAAAATTTCCGCGGCGCGTCCGAAAATTGCCAACTATCATTTCACTACGCTTTCGCCCAATCTCGGCATTGCCTCCTATTACGATAAGTCGTTTGCGGTGGCGGATATTCCGGGACTCATCGAGGGCGCGGCGGAGGGCGCGGGTCTGGGGCACGATTTCCTCCGGCATATCGAGCGCACGCGCGCTATCGTACACGTCGTGGATATTTCGGGCGCGGAGGGGCGCGATCCCTTGGAAGACTTCGAAAAAATCAACCTCGAACTGAAAGAGTATTCAGACAAGCTGTATTCGCTGCCCATGCTCGTTGCCTGCAATAAGTGCGACGTGTACGGTGCGGAAGAAAATCTGAAAAGGTTCAAAAAGAAATTCGGCAGGAAGTATCGGATCTATCCCATCACCGCCGTCAGCGGCGGGGGAACGGCGGAGCTCGTCAAGGCAATGGCGGAATTATTGGACACCCTTCCGCCTGCCGAGCGCATTCCTGCGGACGAATTCGTATACGAAAAAGAAAACGATACCGACTTCGATATTTTCCGCGATGAGGACGGCGCGTTCGTCGTTACGGGTGGGCTGGTGGATATGCTCTGCCGCAACGTGGTTTTAAACCGTCCCGAATCCATGGCGTATTTTCAGCGCACGTTAAAGACGCGCGGCGTTATCAAGGCGCTCGTTTCCATGGGCTGTAAAGAGGGAGATACGGTCGTGTTCGGAGATACGGAGTTTGATTTCGTTCCGTAAAACTGATTTTTTTGGGCAATAAGATTCGAAACAAAAAGGAAGCATGATATGGATTTTACAAGCAAGCAAAGAAGTAAGCTGCGTTCGCTGGCGTCTACGATGAAGCCCGTAACGCAAATCGGCAAGGGCGGCATTTCGGACAATCTGTTAAAGACGCTTTCCGACGCGCTCGAGGCGCGAGAGCTTATCAAGGTAACCGTGCTCGAAAACGCGGAGGCGGACGCCGATACCCTTGCACAGAACGTCGCCGACTTATTGGGGGCGGAGGTCATAACGGTCATCGGACGCAAAGCCGTGTTTTACCGCCGTTCCTCCAAGGAAAATTTCGAGCATATCAAGTTTTAAAAACTTGACAAGCGGGCGGCGAAGGGCTATACTTTAAGCGGTTTGCAAGGAGAAAAGGGAGCGCGGAAATGAACGTTGACAGGCATGACAACTCGATACTTCGCTGCGGCGTACTCGTCATCGGTGCGGGCGTGGCGGGTTTGAATTGCGCGTTGCACCTGCCGCGCGGCGAGAGCGTTTTCGTCGTATCCAAGGGCGGGTTGAAATCGAGCGACTCCTTTCTGGCGCAGGGCGGGATCTGCGTGCTGCGCGACGGCGGAGATTTCGACGGCTACTTCGAGGACACCATGCGCGCGGGGCATTACGAAAACGATGCCGATGCCGTTCGGTGCATGATTGAAAATTCGCGGGCGACGATCAACGAGCTGATTTCCTTCGGCGTGCGCTTCCGGCGCGAAAAGGACGGTTCGCTCGCTTACACGCGCGAGGGGGCGCATTCGCGTCCGCGCATCGTTTTTCACGCCGATTGCACGGGCAAGGAGATCACCTCGCATTTGTTAAAGGAAGCACGTTTGCGCGAAAATATCCGCTTTTTCGCCGATACGACCATGCTCGATCTGATTGCCGACGACAACAACGCCGTCTGTCTCGGCGCGGTGTTGCGCGACAACCGCACCGGCGAAATCTATCCCGTTAAGGCAAACGCCGTGGTGCTTGCCACGGGCGGCGTGGGGGGGCTTTACCGCCACTCCACCAATTTCAGGATTTTAACGGGGGACGGGCTTGCCGTGTGTATGAGGCACGGCGTTGCGCTGCAAAACGCCGATTACGTGCAGCACCATCCCACCACGCTGTACTCCGAAAAGCGCGGGCGGCGGTTTCTCATTTCCGAATCGGTGCGGGGCGAGGGTGCGACGCTCGTCGACAAGAACGGTAAACGGTTCGTGGACGAACTGCTTCCGCGCGACGTCGTAACGGCGGTGATCCGTCGGAAGATGGAGGAGGAGGGCACGAAGTTCGTGCGGCTCGATTTGCGCACCTGTGTCGGCGGAGCGTCCGCCGTCGGCAGGCACTTCCCTTCCATCGTGGCGCGTTGCAGAAAAGAGGGGTACGACGTATTCCGCGAGCCAATTCCCGTTGTTCCCGCCCAACACTATTATATGGGCGGCATCAAGAGCGATTTGAGCGGGCGCACGAGCATGAAGCGGCTGTACGCCGTGGGAGAAACGTGTTGCAACGGCGTGCACGGAAAAAACCGTCTGGCGTCCAACTCTTTGCTCGAATCGCTGATATTTGCAAAGCGCGCCGCCGAAGATATAACGAAATTAAGCGAAATACGCGACGAGGGGTTGCCCGCAATCGACTACGGACAGTTTTTGCCTCTACGAACGTATTCCGAGAATCATAAAAAAATGGTACGGGAGGTCGTTCGCGGTGAAAAGCAATAACGTTACGACGAAGCTGCATTGGGACGAAGATATTTTAAGGGCGTTGAAGGAGGATATTCCTTGGGAGGACGTTTCGGCAAACGCCGTCGTGCCCGAAGGGGTGCGGGGCAGAGCCGAGCTGCTTGCCAAGCAAAGCGGCGTGATCGCGGGGCTTCCCGTGTTTGCGCGCACCTTTGAACTGCTTGACGGGAGCGCGGAGACTGTGCCGCACGTCAAGGAGGGCGACGAGGTAGTAAAAGGGCAGCTGGTTGCAGAAGTGTTCGGCGATATTCGCGCGATTCTTTCGGGCGAGCGCACCGCGTTGAACTTTTTACAGCGTATGAGCGGGATCGCCACGTACGCGCGCACGGCTTCCAAGCTGTTGGCGGGGGCGGACGTTCGCTTGGTAGATACGCGTAAAACGACTCCGGGGCTCCGCAGCTTTGAAAAATACGCCGTCAGAATCGGCGGCGCGGGCAACCACCGCTTTAACCTGTCGGACGGCGTGCTGTTAAAGGATAACCACATCGGCGCAGCAGGCGGCGTGAAGCAGGCGGTCGCTGCGGCGCGCGCGTACGCGCCATTCGTGCGGAAAATAGAAATCGAAGTGGAAACGCTCGCCCAGCTGAAAGAGGCTCTCGAAGCGGGGGCGGATATCGTTATGCTCGACAACATGACGTTAGATACGTTAAAAGAGGCGGTCGCGCTTGCCAAGGGCAGGGCGGAAATCGAAATTTCCGGCAACGTTACCAAGGACAACGTCGCGCAGTACGCATCGCTCGGCGCGGACTATATTTCGTCCGGTTCGCTTACGCACAGCGCGCCCATTCTCGACCTTTCGTTAAAAAACTTAAAGCCGCTGTCTTAACCGACTTTCTCATTCCGTCCCGCCGTTCCGGTCATTCCGAGCACAGCGAAGAATCCTGAAGAGGAAAGCAACCGTTGAAAAACCGCCCATCGGCGGTTTTATTTTTGTCAAAGCGGAAAGAAAACGCCGAAATCACATAAACCGCCTGTAAATTGCAAAAATTGATAACAAAACGTTAATTTTGAAAACATTTTGGGCAAATCTACGCGGACAAGGTTCACGTAAAAGTAAAACATTTTCGAAAAAAGATAATATTTTTTTTAAAAAAAGTATTGACATCAATATTTTTTTGTTGTAAAATTATTACGCTATTTACCCAAAATGGCGAAAAAACAATTTCATTAGGGGGGAAAGAGACATGAGGAAACTTAGGGTCGTTTTGGTTTTGCTCTGCGCGATGCTCGTGTCGGTCGGCTTGTTTGCCTGTAAGAAGAAACCGAAGCCGGTGGATCCGGATACCGATACGAATATCACGAACGTAATGGGTGTGGAGAACATCCCTACGATCACCGACTCGGACGACGAGGCGGCGTTTAAGCAGAAAATCAACGGCATCACCGTATCCTACCGTGCGGGAAAAACGCGCGGTACGGTAAGCGGGTCGGCTTGTACGTTTACGGGAGAGGTTACCTACCACAAAGTAGGTACGTATACCCTTACGGTAAAGCCCAACGAGAACAACCCGCAGGGGTGCGTCTATAGGTTCAACGTTAAAATCGTGCACGATTTCGGCGAAGAGGATGCAAACGGCGTTGCAACCTGCAGACACGACGGTGCGCGCAGGGTCGCATCGGAAGAGGATATCGTCATTCACTACGGTAGCTTCCATCAGGGCACGCAGGCAACGCTTCCTTCGGGCGTATACGAGGAAACGAAGGTGGTAACCTACGGCGACGGCAAAGAGGCTACGAGCAACGTTAAGCCCTTCGGCACGGTCGAGGCGTTCTTTAACGGCAGAACGGAGGCGCACACCGTACCTACGCTTACCGTAGGCGATCTGGAACCGGGCACCACGATCACGGTGCGCGGCACGGCGCAGACCGCGTGGGAAAATTGGAAGGTTTCGGAAAACGCATACTACTATTTCCCCGTAATCGGGTTTGCAGACCCTTATATGAATAATGCGGAATTCGACGGCACGACGCACAAGACCTACGTAGGCGGTACGTCGGTTTTCGTGCGCGGTGAAGGTTGGGTTCTTTACAACGGCGTCGGCGATACGACGAGCGGTCCCCGTATGCTTGCATCGCTCTCCGGCGGTCAGTCCGAAAGCATCAACTACGGTTCGTGGAAGGACGCGTTCGCAAGCGACACCAATCCCGTTCCCAACGGATACGTCAACGGTAAAATGCCTGCTCCCGATTCTGCTTCTTGGCACGATTGGTGGGTATATTCCTCGGGCGACGGACAGCTGAACTCGGGCGACTACTATCAGGACGAAACGCCTATCGAGCTTGTCTGGACGTATCGCGAGGACGGCATTATCGAATTACAGTATAATTACAACTACAAGAGTACGACGAACGCAGTTTCGCTCGTAGCTTATATCAAGGTTCCCATCTCGACGCGCGGCTTCTACCGCACGATGCTCCACGGCGACTACGTCGACATGACCGTTACGGAGTATGAGAGAATCGAGACCTTAACGCCCAGCGAATTCCGTTTCAACGCGGAGTCCACGGGCACGATCGTCGCTTATGAAGGCGCAATGCTCGATGCGGGCGCACTCAAGACGGAATTCAAGTACGTTCAGACGGGCGACGTTTGGCAGCCTTACACCGTAGTTTCGGATAACGTGTACGCCACGACGGATGAAACGGTTACCGAAAGCACCGAATGGGTATCGCTCGGCAAGGCTCCTCTCAGCACGAAGTATAACAACTACAAAATCGAGTTCGAGAAGGCAGGCAAGCCTTTCGGCGCTACGATTCCCAAGGCAAATATCAAGGTCGTTCCCAATGCGATCGGCGAAGCGTTCGGCTCCGACGTTACGATTGGCGGCGTAACTTTCGGCAACAACCGCAAGGTCGGCGCGTTTGCGCTCGGCGCCAATGCGGAAGGCACGGCTCTTACGCTTGCGCTTCAGGGGGCTGCGAACTACGCGCAAGCGCTCAGCGCAGACCAAAAGGCTAAGTTTACGGATCTTGCCGAAAATACCGAATACAGATACGTTGCGCTTCGTCTGACGAACAACGAACTGAAACAGTTTACGACGACGGGCGTCAGCGTGAAGTCGGGTGCGGCGGACGTTCCTTACCTGTTGGAGATTCAGGACGGCGACGCGCATCTCGTGCTTGCGCTTACGGAAGAAACGGCGAATGCAGGCGTTACGATCGAGGGCTTGAACGGTACGCCCGTTAACGTTACGTTTGCAAACCTCAACGGTTTCAAAATCACGGCGCAGGTATCGCCCGCAACCAGCGGTAAGCTCAACGAGGGCGGTTCGGTAACGTTCACGTTTACGGCAGTTGCCGGCAGTACGCTTTCTCACGTACAAATCGGTGCTTCTGCCCAAGCGGATTTGTTGTCCATAAGCACTTTGGTCGACGTTGTGAAAGACGCAGGTGAGAGCGGCTTCGTTTATGAAGGTAAGACGATTACGGAAGCTACCCTCGAAGGGCAGAGTTTTACGTTAACAATCAAATTCCCTGCGGCGAATATTTCCGATTATGCTTCCTGCTTCGTCGGCGCGAGCATAGACGGCATCCGTAGCGACATCGTCGAAGAGATTCACTACGACTTCGACTTTGCCGAAGAAGTAGAAGGGGATAAGGGTGCGGTACTTGCGGACGGCATGTATGCTTACGTGGAAAAGGGCGTATTGACGATCGTCGGCGCGCTTCCCGCTTCCGCAGACATCACGGAACTCGTCGGACAGAATGCGGCGGAATTCAACCTTAATATCAACGCGGGCGACAAGGAAAACATTCGCCTTCTCGATCTGTCGTTCGCATACAGCGCGGAAGAGGAGGGGCTCGTATTTACGGATGCGGCGAATCTTCCCGCGGGCATAGCGATCCGTTCGAACACGGTAGCGGGCATAGGTACGCTCGTCTACTTCGAAATCGACGCGGCAAAGCTCGGGTTCACGGGTGCGTATGCGTTCGAGCCGTTCTACGGCAACGGCAACACTTACTACACCGTAGAGAACGGCGAAGTAAAGGCGGTGGAAGTTGCCGACAAGGGCGACAAGAAAATCATCGTTGACGGAAACTGTATCGACGCAGGTATCGTTGCGAACGAAATCAAGAAAGAAAACGAAGTGATCTTCTATCTCAATCCGGCAAGCGTCGGCGGCGAGCATATCGTGAAAGGCGGCGTATGTACGCTTTGCGGCGCGGCTGTTTCCAAGGTTGCAACGAACGGTAACTGGTACGGCACGGGTGTCTCGAACGTAGCTCTCAACGAAAACGATTTGATTGAAGTTACGGGCGTTTATACGAAGGCCGGTAACAACCTCGACGGTACGATGGCGGTTGTTATCCGTGAATACAACGGCAGCAAGCTGGTCGGTCGTTTCAGTTTAAACGGTAACGGTTTTGCCGAATATCGCGAAGGCGATTGGGGCGCGAGTCAGCAACCCTATGCGGAAGGCGTCGAGGGCTTCATGGGCGACTTCACGCGTCTGCACAGCAGCTTGATCACGGAGGAGTATCCTTACAACACGCTTAACGGTAAGCTCGACGGCGACGGCAACGCAATCAGCGCAAGCACGCTTCACGAAGCAATGGTGAACGGTACGTTCCGTTATACGATCGGTTATCAGAGCGGTGCGATTGTCGTTAGAATGAGATTGTATAAGGAAAACGTTCCTCTCGACGGTACGCCTTATTTCGATTACTATTATACGTGCGAAACGCTTCCCGGAGCGACCTACGACATTCAGGGCGTTTGGGGGCAGGACAGCGGCAAAATAACTTTGCAAGACGGCAACGTCAACTACTACAAGGGAAAAATTTCCAACTCCGTTATCAGCGGAGCGGTAGCAAACGAGATTACGATCGGTTCCGTGAAATACAGTTCGCCTGAATTATCGATCGGGTCGGTCGCGTTGGACGGCGGACTTGCCAAAATCGCGCTCAGCGGTATGGCGAAAAAGCAGGACGTTACGGTTAACTCCAATGCTTATACGCATTTCGCGGCGTTTACACTCAACTTCTCGCAGGCGCTTGTTGCCTCGACGACCGTTTCGATATCGGGTGTTACCGATGCTACGGTACAGCTTGCGGCCGACAGAGAATCGATGATCGTATTCATTCCCGTTAAGGACGGCGTCAACGTTGGAACGGCTACGATTTCGGTTGAAAACCAGGAAGCCAGCACCATGCAGTGCGATATTCAAATCGACCTTTCGAACGTTATCGTATCGGACGTCGTTGCAACCCCCGATACGAGCGGCTTGTACGTGAACGGCGGTTCGTTCACGATTGCGTACACGGGCGCTATTACGGGCGCAAGCATTTCCGTCAACGGCGGAACGGCGGCTACGCTTACCGAATTGTCGAACACCGATCTCGGCGACGTAACGGCAACTTATAACAACGGTACGGTTACGTTTACCACGAAAGCGGTTGACTTTAAGTCGGCGTTGAAAACGTATACGGTAACGCTTACCAAAGACGGAAAAACGCTTGGTTCGAATGTGGTTTCTTCTACGGCAATCAAAGCGGAAGATCAGGTTACGGAAAATGTGTTTGTTTCGGCAAACGGCACCGAGCTTACTTTCGTGTTCACGAATGCCGCATTCAGCACGCAGGACTTCTATCTCAATGCGAACAACGGTTATGCAATGGCGGATAAGACCCTGCTCGACAGCTATAAACTTAACTTCACGTTGGCGGAAAATGGTAAGATTTCCTTCGCAACGCGCAATCTTCTTACCACGGCGACTACGGCGGTTTATACCAAGATCGGTAACAACAACGTCGTTGCGCTTACGGTAGATCTTTCGAAGCTCGGCATTGCGGCGGATACCGCTTACGGCTTCGAAGCGGCAATCGGCACGGGTACGGTAGCATACCGCACCGTTTCCGCTGCAAGAGCGATTACGGCAATGAGCATCAACACCGACGCCGCGGCGGCAGTCGTTCTGGCTGCTACCTGTAAGGTGGAAGGCGTTAATGCAAAGGCGGTAGGCGAAGGCAACGATGCGATCTTCTACTACGGCTTCGAAAGAACGTATGCCGATCACGCGTTCGAAGATGGCGTTTGCGGCGTCTGCGGCGCGGTTCAGATTAGCGGTACGATAAGCGAAGCTAATTGGACGGTTGCAAAAGAGAAGCTTGCAAACGTGGCGGAAAACGGATTAACGGTTTCCTTCCTGCTGAGCTCCGGTGCGGCAGGCGACTGGAATACGAAGGCTGTGAAGATCGCAGGTTACGACGCGGTAATTTCTTCCGCGAACCTGTCCATTAAAAACAACGGTCTTGGCGAACTTGATACTTCGAAGCTTCCGGCGGGTGCGGATGCCGATCATCCGGGCATCAAGGAAAAGGCGGAAGAGTTAAAGAAGGTCAACGGCGGCGCGGCTTATCCCGGATATGTTGACGCAAGTTGGGGCGATGCTTATACCGAAGCAAACGCAGCGGGCTTCAACCCTTGGGCGGCAGACCAAATGTTCGAGGCGAGCACTGCGAACAAGACCGTTTACAACTATGTAACCGTAACGGTAAGCAAGACGGGCGGAATCCAGTACTATATCCGCGGTCAGCTCGTGCTCGACTATCAGGGAACGAGATTTGCGAAACCCTTCGCAGAACTCTTCCTGTTGATGGCGCAGGAGTACGGGATCGAAGTTGCAACGCTCGGCTTAGAGGCGGTCAATGCAACGGTACTTCCTTACTCGATAAGCACGTACGCGGCTAAGGCGATGTACGATTCGTATGTTGCGGAAGCGGGCAAGCATCAGCACGTTTACGATCCCGAAACCGACCGTTGCACGGCAGAAGGTTGCCCCGTAGCAGGCGGCGCGTTGAAACCCGGTCATGAACACAGCTTCTCCGAAAACCACGTATGCCGTTGCGGCGAAAGAAACGCTCCCGTTTATTCCGAGAATCAAACGGCTACGACTGAGAATCCGATCGTTATCGGGACCACGGACAATGCAGCGCCTTATCCCGGATTGACGCCTACTTGGACTACGGAATTGAAGAGGGGTGAAAAGCTCGTATTTACGGGTACGCACACTTCGAAAGCGGCCGCAAACTACCAAACGGTATTTGCCTATTTGTTCAGCGGTCTTGCGCCTCAGGGTCTCTTCCGTGCAGACTGGTGGGTGCTTGACGGGGGCAATGCCGGTGCGGGTGCCGATATGGCAAAGGCAGAAGGTTGGGCAATTGCGAAGGTTATCGGACCTAACTGGGATACGTTTAAAAATACGTTGAACGGCAGTATGGTTGTGACATACGATTGGAGCAATCCGAACGCGATTATCGTTCGCTTTGATTTCTCGAACGGAACGGATAGCAATACGATGTCGTATACGGTTACGCCGGCGGAATCATTCACTCAAAACTTCTATTCGGTTGGGCTTGCTTGTGAGTCTTCGAGCTTTACGATCAACAGCATCGAAAGAACGACGCCCGAATTCAATCCCGAGCCCGCAACGCCGTCCGAAAATCAGACGAATCCTACTGTCGGTACTTCGGATAAGAATCTTGGTTTTACGAACCTGACACCCGTATGGATAGGGAATTCCTTCTCGAAGGGTGAAAAGGTTACGATTACGGGTACGTTGGCTTCTGCGGGTAACAGAGGTTGGGAATCCCCGATCGCTTATATCATGAGCTCGAAGGAAGTATCCGTTGGACTGCGCGGCGACGGCTTCGTGTTCGGAACGCCCGGCGTGGAAGCGATGAAAATCGTCAGCACCCCTGCGGTTGCAACCGCCGATAAGAATTATCCGGTTGACGCAGACGCGGGTGTTACCGATGAAAACAGGGCTACGCAAGATACCGAGTATCTCAATCTGATCAAGGATTGTACCTTCACGTTGGTGTACGACTGGACGGGCGATAACATCGTTGTAACGCTCACCTACGCAAAGGACACCGTAACGAGAACGACGACCTTTACGATTACGTCTACGTTCGAGTTTGCAGACGAGTATTGGATTGGTCTCGGGGGAGAGAATATTTATCTCCAAGTCAGCAGCATCGTTAAGACGCCTGCGACTACGCCCGAAGCGTAATAAGTGAACAAACAAAGTATTAACAAGAATCCCTGCGGGTTTTCCGCAGGGATTTTTTGTTCGGCGAAAAGGAACGCGGCGACCTTTGCTTTGGCATTCGGAGCAGAACGAAGCGGAGCGAAGAATCTTGCCTTTGCCGAAAGGCGGATGTCGAAAAAATAAAAATAAAAAATCTTTATTTCGCTTTCAAAAATCATTGACAAGCCCTTGCAATTGTGTTAAACTTGAAATACGCACCGATGAGGGGTGCAATTTTTTTGTATGGAGTTTTCGATTTATGGCTACGAAATCGACGAGAGCGAAAATTACGTTCGAATGCACCGAGTGCAAAAACCGCAATTACGACAGTTTTAAGAACAAGCGCAACGATCCCGACCGTCTTGAACTTAAAAAGTACTGCCCCGTTTGCAAAAAGCACACCGTACACAAAGAATCCAAGTAATTTAGCGCCGTTTTACGGCACGTTTCGGAGAATTGATTATGGCAAAGTCCGATAAGAAAGAAGAAGTTTCGGAGCAGAAAACCGCTCCCAAAAAGGACAAAAAGCAGAACAAGGATAAAAAACCCAACGTTTTCGTCCGCATGGGCAGAAAGCTGAAGGAGACGTTTTCCGAGTTGAAGCGCGTAACTTGGCCTTCCTTCGGGAAAGCGTTAAAAGCCACGGGCATCGTTCTTGTTATCGTCCTCGCCTTTACGGTTATCGTAACGGGAGTAAACTACGGTTTCTCCGAACTTTTGCAATTCATTACTACCTGGGGGGGTAACGCATGACCCGGTCGCAGGAGCCTCAATGGTACATTCTTCACACCTACTCGGGTTATGAGTCCATGGTGAAGGAAAGTCTTTTAAGGCTTATCGAAAATAACAATCTCGGCGACATGATTACCGACGTAAAAATTCCCACCGAGCAGACCATCGAAGAAAAGGCGAACGGCAAGAAAAAGGTCGTGGAACGCAAGCTTTTGCCTTGCTACGTCTTTATCAAGATGATTTACTCCAACCAGATTTGGTATCTCGTTACCAATACGAGGGGGGTTACGGGGTTCTGCGGTCCGCAGGGGCGTCCCATTCCCATGAAAGAGGAAGAGATCCGCAAGATGCGCCTTGAAGAGTACGTCGTAAACGTCGATTTTGCAGTCGGCGACCGCGTATCCATCGGCAGCGGCCCTTTGGAAGGATTTATCGGGAACATCAAGGAGCTCAACAACGCTTCGCAGCGTGCCAAAGTTACTATCGTTATGTTCGGCAGGGAGCAGGACGTCGAAGTCGATTACGTTCAGATCACCAAGATTTCCGATACTGCCGTCGAAATACCGAGAGAGGAAGAATAAAGCGGACTGCGCTGTCGGCGATTTGTCCGATCCTGCGTTATTTTGAGCAGGCAATAAACAGTTATATGATTCAAACAGGCGAAAGCCTTTTGATATACGTGGGAGAGACGGTAAATTCATTCATGCCGTCTTGCAAGTACCACGAACACGGAGGAGTTATATGGCAAAGAAAATTACCGCGGTAGTCAAGCTTCAGCTTCCCGCAGGTAAAGCCACCCCCGGACCCCCTGTCGGTTCGACGCTGGGTCCTCACGGAATCAACATTCCGGGCTTTACCAAAGAGTTTAACGCTAAGACCGCACAGCAAGACGGATTGATCATTCCCGTCGTCATCACGATCTATCAGGATCGTTCGTTTACGTTCGTCTTAAAGACGCCGCCCGCACCCGTTCTTATCAAGAAGGCTTGCGGATTGGAAACGGCGAGCGCGGTTCCCAACAAGACGAAAGTCGGAAAACTCACCAAGGCGCAGGTGGAAGAGATCGCCAAGATCAAGCTTCCCGACTTGAACTGCACCTCCCTTGAAAGCGCTATGAGCATGATTAAGGGTACGGCGCGCAGCATGGGGATCACGGTAGAAGAATGACGAGGAGAAGTGGGAGAGGGAAACCTCGCTGTACCACGAGGAGGTAAATAATGAAATACGGTAAAAAATACGCCGAGAGCGTAAAAAGCTACGACCGCTTGAAAACGTACGATTCGCAGGAAGCGATCAGGCTTGCGATTGCTACGGCGAAAGCAAAATTTGACGAAACGATCGAACTTCACGTTCGTTTGGGAATCGACCCCCGTCAGGCAGACCAGCAGGTCCGCGGCGTTATCGTTCTTCCCAACGGAACGGGTAAAACCAAGAAGGTGCTCGTTATCGCCAAGGGCGAGCGCGCGGACGCGGCGCAGGCTGCGGGCGCGGATTTCGTCGGCGCTGAGGAAATGGTTCAGAAGATCCAGACAGAAAACTGGTTTGGTTTCGACGTTATGATTACGACCCCCGACATGATGGGCGTCGTCGGTCGTATCGGTCGTCTGCTCGGGCCCAAGGGCTTGATGCCCAACCCCAAGTCCGGCACGGTTACGATGGATGTTGCGCGCGCAGTGCAGGAAGTGAAAGCAGGTAAAGTCGAGTACCGTCTCGATAAAACCGCAATCATTCACTGCCCGATCGGCAAGAAGAGCTTCGGCGAAGAGAAGATCGCGGAGAACTTCAACGCTCTGATGGATGCGATCGTCAAAGCAAAGCCCGCCGCAGCGAAGGGTCAGTATATCAAGAGCGTTACGCTTACGAGCACGATGGGCCCCGGCGTAAAAGTTAACTATAACAAATTGTGATTTTTCGTGCAAAAACGCTTGACGTTTTCCGAAAAATACGCTAAACTTACAAAGTAAATCGATCGACCGCAGACAACGGGTGCCGCACGGCTTAATTTCCCGTCGAGGTTGGGTTTTTTCAGCGTGAAGAACTCCGTACCCGTCTGTGGTGCGGAGATTTTTATTCGGGCGCAAATGCGCTTACGGAGGTAACCATGGAGAAAGAAAAGAAAATTTCCGAGAACCGCAGAGCAAAAATGGCGGCTGTCGAAGAGATCAAAGAGAAAATCGGCAACAGCAAATCGGTTGTGCTCGTTCATTACGAAAAGCTTACCGTTTTGGAAGTAACCGATTTGAGAAACCGTTTCAAAAACGCCAACTGCGAATATAAGGTGTACAAAAACACGCTTGTGCGCAAGGCGTTCGACGAAATCGGCGTAACGGATTTCGACAACGATCTCAACGGCGCGACGGCATTCGTGTTCTGCCCCGACGAAACGAGCGGTTGCTCGATTATCGCCAAATCCGTGAAGGAAAACCCCGCACTCGAAGAGAAAATCGTACCCAAGAGCGCCTACGTCGGCGGCGCGTACGTGGATGCGGCAGGGGTCAAGAAGCTCGCGGCGATCCCTTCGAGAGAGGTATTGATCGCAAAAATGTTGGGTTGCTTGCAAGCTCCCATCGCAAATCTCGCATACGTATTGAACGTAATTGCGGGGCAAAAATCTTAAAATTAAGGAGAAAATTAAAATGGACGTTCAGAAACTCATTGAAGAAGTAAAAGCAATGACCGTCGTTGAACTCAACGACCTCGTAAAAGCGCTCGAAGCGGAATTCGGCGTAAGCGCGGCTGCTCCCGTAGCGGCTGCGGGCGCTGCAGGTGCGGCGGAGGCTGCTCCCGCTGAAGAAGAAAAGACGGAATTCAACATCGTGCTCAAGGATTTCGGCGCGAACAAAATCGGCGTTATCAAAGTCGTACGTGAATTCACGGGTCTTGGTCTTGCGGAAGCAAAGAAGGCTGTCGAGGGTCTCGGCGTGTTGAAGGAAGGCGTTCCGAAGGCAGACGCGGAAGCTGCCCTTGCCAAGCTCAAGGAAGCGGGCGCAACCGCCGTTTTGGAGTAATCGGAAATTGATACGGGGCTGCCGCAGGGATAACCTGCGGCTTTTTCCTTTTAACGGTTCTTTTAAATTGTTCCGTATTACGTCAAGCATTGCGTTATGACCCGCCGCGTTTGCATCTTCTTTATTCCCTGCCGTGGCGGGGAACACGTGTGATGGAATGCGCCCGCTTTTTATTTCACGCATTCATTTTGTAATTTTCACACGCGGAAGGCGCGAAAGCGCTTGACGAAACGGGAAATGTCGGTTAAAATAGAGGATAGGAGGCAATTCCGTGAAAAAGAATTTATTTCGCCGTTTAGGCACCGTTATTTGTACTGCTGCCGTGTCCGTGAGCGCGCTTGCCATGTTTGCGGGCTGTTCCACGAAGCACCCGGAGATCACGATCAACTACGAATTCGATGGGAAGAAGTATGCCGTTGATTACGTTCTGTCGCGCAACGACGCACCCCAAACCGTTCAGCATTTTATCGAGCTCGCCAACGCGGGCTTCTACGACGGTACGATCATCCACGACTATCGGTCGAGTTTCCTCTACGGGGGCGGATATAAAATCGAGAACGGCGAGCTTACAGAAATCGATTATTATTCTACCGTGAAAACGCTGGAAGAGGAAGGCAATACGTTTACACAGTCCGTCTGGACTTTGGACGATACGCCGCTTTACACCGTTTACGGGGAGTTTTTCAGCAACGGCACGCGCAACCAGTACCGTACGGAGAATTACCATAAGGCGGGTGCGCTCGTCATGTACTATACCGACAAGGGCAACTACAACGGCGACGTGAAGGTTTTGCGTGCGGACGGCGGAAAGGGCAACGACGGCAATCCCTATCAGGAAACGAAATATCCGAAGAACAGCGCGACTTCGCTCTTCTACACCTATACGAGTACGGCGTCTCAGGGCACGCTCGACGACAATTACAGCGTGTTCGGCATGGCGAAGGACTACGAAGGGCAGCTGGAAAACGGTTTATTGAAGGCGATCAACGACTACACGAAAACGTTGGCGGAAGACGTAAGTTTTACGACGGAAGTAAATTGGCGGCTGAACCGTTACGAACCCTTCGAAGCGCTGAACAAGGGAGATATCGACGCTACCTTTAACGTCCCGCTCGAAAAGCAAATCGTAATCACTTCCGTAAAAGTCAATAAGTATTGATAAAAACGATGCCGGTTGCGGAAAGAGCGATTTCCATAGGGAATTAAAAAAATTTGTACTTTCAAGCGAGGAGAGAAAGCTCTCGAACATTTCGTTCGAGAGCTTTTAATTACGCATTACACCGAAAAAATAATATTGCGGAATATAAAAAATATCCTTTGCGCAAAGGGGCGCGAATGTGGAAATCTTTTAAATGGGCTTGATATTGGTAACCTTGCCGCTTTCAACGGAAATGCGGTAATAGCGCACGTCGAACACGCGTTCCTTGCGTTCGTAAACGAGCCCGACTTTATCCTGTTCGCCGGTCAGTACCACCGAGCGGTAATCCCCCAAAAACTCCTTTAACGCGTCGGCTTTTTCCAACAGGTTGTCGGCGAGAAAGGGCGTGCAGTCCGCTCCGATGAGCGCGCTTTCGAAGAGCGCGAGCGCAAAGGTCGCTTCGCTCGGCTCGAAAGCGGTGCGGATAGCGGAGGAAACGAGCTCCCCGTTTTTCCATTCGCATACGGCGGAGTGCCCCATGCTGTCGTGAAAGGGCACCTCCGCGCGCAGCGTATCGCCCGCGTTCAGCACCTTTCCCTCCGATTTTACCACCGTCTTGCCGTCGTACGACAACAGGAGAAACGCGCCGTCGCCTTCCACGAGGAAATCGTGCCCGTAAGGGATAATATTGCATTCCTCGAACGCGTCGGAAAGGGGTACGATATGGAAACCCGTCTCGTTTTCCACGTTCAGTTGCAGCGTCCCCTGACGGTAGAGCGTGAACAGCGTGCCGCCGATACGCTTTTGAAAGAGCACGCGAAGCGTCTGGTTTTCGGATAAAAAACCGAAGCAGTACACGCATACGGCGTTTTCGGTAAAATACAGATTTACGTTGGGGGGAGGATCGAGTAAAAAATTGCCGTCGAAACGGAAGCGCACGGGCAGGTACCCGTTCGGGGGCGCGATTTCGCAGAAGATGCCGTCGTCGGGGTTCAGCTGCGTCGAACGCTCGAATCCGTCCACCAAACCCAAATAAACGCCGCCCAGAAAGAGCGCACTTTGCTTTTCCGATAAAAAATACACCCGCATATCATTATTTAATGTATACTCGGATAAAATTATGTCAACAATTATCCCGAGGTGAAGTTATGAATAAGATCAACGGTTACACGGAAGAGGAAGCTACGGGACTGATCGAGTACATCTACACGGGAAAAAACGCAGGCAAAACGCTTTCGTATCTCTTCGAAACGTACGGCAAGGAGCACAGCCGCGCCAAGGGGAGCGTCCGCAACTATTATTACGCGTTTTTGAAGAAGCGTGAGGATTCGCGCGTGAATGCGATTCTCGACGGCAAGGGGTTGCAGGCAGGCGAAATCAAGCCGTTCACCGAAGAGGAAACGGACGAAATGCTGCGCCGTGTGTTGCAGGAAAAAAGTAAAGGACTTTCGGTGCGCCGCGCTATCATCAACGTATCCGGCGGGGATGAAAAACTGATGCTTCGGATGCAGAACAAATACCGCAATCTTGTAAAGAAGCAGCCCGAGCGGGTGGCAAAGGCGGCGGAAGAAGCGGGGATCCCGCAGGAAAAGACTTTTTTGCAGCGTAAGCTCGAACGGGAAATCGACGCGCTGTATTCGCGGCTTGCGATAGACCTGCGCAAGGAAAACGAGCGTCTGCGTTCGGAATTGGAAAAATTACGCAGCGGGCAAGAGGAATAACGGGCGGTTAATTTCACAAACTGTTTTCGAGAGGAGGCAGATATGGAAAAAGTGTTTTGTCTCGGATTGATGCTCGGCGCCGTCGGCGGTGCGCTGCTTACGGCAAACAGCTACAAGGCGCGTTGCCTTGTTAAGAAGAGCCAGTCGGAGTTGACCCAAAAGGTGAACGAACTGATGGACGAAAAGCTGAAAGCAATGTCCGAGGGAAATTCGGAAAAATCCGCTCAAAATTAAAAAGGGCGCGGCGTAAGCCGCGTCTTTTTTATTGATTATTATATAATAGGCAAAAACACGGTCAATCTTCCAAATCTGAAAAAGGAATTTTTCCGTGAAGCTCGATAGCATAACGCCCCGTCGGTTTTCCGTCCGGTCCGACTTCCATAAGCCTAAGTGAATTCATTTGGGAAAAATCAATTTCGTCGAAAACGTCTGCACATTCCGCAGACTCTTGGTCGCCGAGTTGATATAAAATGCACTCGACAGCTTCCTGAACTCTTTCAAATGCAAACTTTTCTATGCTTTCTATCGAAGCGCCTTCTTTTATCAGTGCGGATACTTCGGGAAATCTTTCGTCAAGCTCGCCTTGCTCTTGATATTTTTTTATCATATTCGCAAAGCCGCCTCTATGAAATTCAAGGTGGTCGCTAATCGGCTTTAAAAAACGGAAAGAAGCCAAAACCGCCCAAACGTCGCTTTCTTGTTTCAATTCCCATTTCGCCCATTCTTTTTGAAGTCCTAATTTTTTCATTACGTTCAACTTTTCTTCAAAAGTCATCTCTTTATCTTTCATTGCCATTCTCCTTTTTGCAACGCCAAATTACTGTTAATCGTGCAATCATTATATCACGAAAAACGAAAGAACGCAACCGATTAAAAGAATTGACAAGTCGGCGAGCATATCTTATAATATATTTAACAAGAAAATACGGAGGATAATTTTATGGCGGAGGATCAGACGCCCGATTTAACGATGGACGGGGTGGACTTAGACGACTGTCTGCTTTTAAACGACGGCGAAGAAATCGTAAACGGTCTCGTGCAGATGTTTCAGACGCAGCAATTTGAAAATTTTACGGTGGAAATGGAGAGCGGCGAGGAAACGTACGAGTGCGAATGCCGCGCGGCCGGCACCTTCAAGCGGGGAGACAGATACCGCCTATATCTCGTGGTAAACAACCCGAGCGACGATTTGCTGTATACGTTGTATCTGGTTCAATCGGACGACGGGCAGTATTATATGGTGGACGAGCGGGACGACGAAATGCTCGAAACGGTGAAACGGCACTTTACGGGCGAGGGCTACGAAGAGGAGAGCAAAAGCGAGGCTTCGGACAAAGGAGATGCGGAGGAGGCGAGCGCGGCTGCGGCCACGGATCCGTCCGTTTCCGCCGCACCAACCGCCAAAGCCGCAAAGGAAAAGGGCGGCGGGGGAAAGAAGGCGGGGTGGATCATCCTCACGATCCTGCTGCTTCCCCTCTGGATTTTGTGGGAGTTCATTAAGGCGCTGCTTTCGCTTATCAACATCGGGATCGGCGACAGCCCGATGGTGCGGGCGTTTAAGCGCGGCTATTCGGGAGAATCGCAGGGGGCGAAAGAGTACACGTTTACCAACGATATGGGGTGCACCCAGACGGTGTACAGTTACGACGGAAAGACGTTTTACAATGCCGACGGAAGTTACGCAGGCAGAAGCGACGACGGTAAGACCATTCATAAATAGTTACGGTATCCGTTCCGAAATTTCGGAACGGATATTTTATTTTCCGTAATCGGTTTACATTCCCGTCCGTTTATGCTATAATTTGCGTATGGAAGTGATAGCGGCATTCGATATCGGCGACAGGCGCATCGGCGTGGCGTTCAGCGACCCGTTCGGGGAGTACGCGATCCCCTCGGATACCTATTTCCGTACGGGCAATTTCAACGAGGACGTGCGGGCTATCGCAGCACTTGCCGAGGGGCGCGGCGCAAGCCGCATCGTCTGCGGACTGCCGTTTAACGCCGACGGCACGGAGAGCGGACAGACGCAAAAGACTCGGAGATTCGTTGCGGCGTTGCAAGAGATGACCTCCCTTCCCGTGGAGTTCGAGGACGAACGCTATACCACGCGCGCGGCGAGAAACGATTTGAACGCAATGGGAATCAGCGCCAAAAAGGACAAGAAAAAGAAAGCCGTCGACTCGTTGGCGGCGGCGTATATTTTAGAAAGTTGGCTTGCAAGAGCTAAAAAGGAGTTGAAAATGAAGGAAGAAAGAGAAGATTACGATGAGGAAAACAACGTCGTCGAGCTTGTGGACGAAGAGGGAAACAAGGATCGGTTTGAGCACATCATGACCTTTGAATACAAGGGAGAATGGTATGCGGCGCTTACGCCCGAGCGCGAGGCGGAGGAGAGCGAGGAAGAAGAGGACGACGAAATCGCGATTTTCCACATTGTGGGCGAGGAGGACGAGGAGACGCTCGAACAGCTTGAGGACGAGGCGTTGCTCGACGAGGTATTTGCGGAGTTCTGCCGCCAGTACGAGGACTTCGAGGATGCCGACGAAGCGGCGATGCTCGATTCGGACGGCGACGACGAGGAATGACCGAGCGCAATACGAAACAAAAACAGACCGTTTACGACGCACTGGTTGCGCTCGGGCACCCGTCTGCGACGGAGGTGTACGAGTATCTGTGCGCGTCGGGCGCCGATATCGGACGGGGCACGGTGTTCCGCGTGCTCTCTTCCTTTGCGCGCGTCGGGCGCGCGGTGCGGCTGCACGTAGCGGGGAGCGACGACTTGTACGACGCGACGCTGACCCCGCATTTTCACGCACGGTGCCGTGTTTGCGGCGCGGTGCGGGACGTGTTCGCGCCCGAGCTTGCGAAGGCGCTTTCGGGCGTTAAGACGGAAAACTTTATTACGGAACGGACGGAAATTTCATTTTACGGCGTGTGCGAAAAGTGCCGTAACCGTTAAAGGAGTGCTATATGGAAAACAATCGCAGCGAACTCAACAGAAATCTGGCTCAAATGTTAAAGGGCGGCGTCATCATGGACGTTACTACGCCAGAACAGGCGAAAATTGCGGAGGAAGCGGGCGCGTGCGCCGTTATGGCGTTGGAGCGTATTCCCGCGGATATCCGCGCGGCGGGCGGGGTGTCGAGAATGTCCGACCCCAAAATGATCAAGGGCATTCAGAACGCCGTCAGCATTCCCGTGATGGCAAAGTGCCGTATCGGGCATATTGCCGAGGCGCAGATTTTACAGGCAATCGAAATCGATTATATCGACGAGAGCGAGGTGCTTTCTCCCGCCGACGACAAGTACCACATCGACAAAAACGCGTTCGCGGTGCCCTTCGTATGCGGCGCGCGCGATCTGGGCGAAGCCCTTCGTCGCGTTACGGAGGGGGCGAGCATGATCCGCACCAAGGGCGAACCGGGGACGGGCGACGTGGTGCAGGCGGTGCGGCATATGCGCATGATGCAGAGCGAAATACGCAAGGTCGTGTCCATGCGCGGGGACGAACTGTACGAAGAGGCAAAAACACTCTGCGTGCCTTACGACCTTGTTAAATTCGTGCACGAACACGGAAAGCTACCCGTCGTCAATTTCGCGGCGGGGGGCGTGGCGACCCCTGCGGATGCGGCGTTGATGATGCAGCTCGGCGCGGAGGGCGTGTTCGTCGGCAGCGGCATTTTTAAGTCGGGCAATCCCGCAAAGCGCGCCCGCGCCATCGTGCAGGCGGTTACGAACTTCGACAATCCCAAGTTGCTTGCCGAGCTTTCGGAGGATCTGGGGGAAGCCATGGTGGGCATCAACGAAAACGAAATCAAACTCATTATGGAAGAAAGAGGGAAATAATTTTAAAACGTGTCGACCGACAGCGTTATTTACGTTCATGCTGACCCCCTTGCGGGTGAAGCATCTCACGAGATAAGCGACGGACTTCGTTGATAAGATTCTTTGGCTACGCCTCGGAATAACGGAACGGCGGAGGGAACGATTGCGGGGATCGCACGGTTTTGTTATAAGGGTTATTATGAAAATCGGAGTTTTTGCTCTGCAGGGGGCGTTTATCGAACACGAACGGGCTCTTGCAAAGCTCGGCGTCGAAACGGCGGAAATCCGCCGCAGAGCGCATTTTACGGACGGATTGGACGGCGTGATTCTCCCCGGGGGGGAATCGACCGTGCAGGGTAAGCTCATGCGCGAGGAGGGTTTGTTCGAGCCTGTGAAACAGGCGATCGAAGGCGGACTTCCCGTATTCGGCACCTGCGCAGGGCTGATTTTGCTTGCAAACGAGCTGACGAACGATAAAAACGTGTATTTCGCTGCGCTCGACGTAAGCGTAAAGCGCAACGCCTACGGGCGGCAGCTGGGCTCCTTCCGCACCGCTTTGCCCGTGAAAGGCGTTGGCGAGGTCGAGGCGGTGTTCATCCGCGCGCCCTATATCGAACGCACGGGCAAGGGCGTGGAGGTGCTGGCAACCTACGCTGAAAAAATCGTTGCGGTTCGACGGGGCAGGATTCTTGCAACGGCGTTTCATCCCGAGCTGACGGACGATTTGCGCCTGCACGAATATTTTATCGGCATGGCGAAACAACGATGAATAAAATCAATTACGACGCGCAAATGCTTGCCGCATTGGAGCAAAGCGCGGGCAAAAAACTGTTGCTGCACAGCTGCTGCGCGCCCTGTTCCTCCTATTGCTTGGAGCAGGTTGCGTCCAAGCTGGAAACGACGGTTTTTTATTATAACCCGAATATCGACAGCCGCGAAGAATACGAAAAGCGTAAGGCGGAAGAGGTACGTTTTTTGCAGGAAACGGGGCTTGCCGACTTTCTGGATTGCGACTATTTTTCCGAGGAATACGAGGAGGCGGTGCGCGGGCTGGAATGCGAAAAGGAGGGCGGCGCGCGGTGCGAACGGTGCTTTCGGCTGCGGCTCGCAAAAACGGCGGAGGCGGCAAGAGCGCACGGATTCGGACTTTTCGGCACAACGCTTACCGTGTCCCCTTTAAAAAACGCGGAGCTTATCAACCGTATCGGGTTTGCGTGTCAGGAGGAATACGGGGTTGCGTATCTTCCCAGCGATTTTAAAAAGCGGGGCGGCTATCTGCGCTCGATAGAGCTATCGAAGGAGCACGGATTATACCGCCAGAACTACTGCGGTTGCAAGTATTCGAAGCGGGAAGAAGTTTGAACCGAAACGGAAGGGCGTTGCTCTTCCGTTTTCCATATTCCGCGGATTGGAAGAAAGCGCCTGAACGCAATCGCTTGACAAGCGTTTTTCGGGATGATAAAATAAAACAAAAGGCGGCGGAACAACCATGACGAACAGAGCGGAAAAAATCAGAACAATTTACGCGATTATTTTAAGCGTATTCATCGGCGCGGTGGGCATTGCGCTCGTTTGCGTTGCGGCGGATATTTACTACTCGGGGGAGGGACCCGGATTGATTTACAGCCGCGAAATCGTGGGCGATCGGCTGAAAAAGCTGGCGATCCCTTTGATTTGCCTGCTGGCGGCGATTATCGCGGGCGCGATTTTTCCCGCGTTTGAAACGAAGGCGAAGCGCACGAGCGAGGCGACGCTGCAAAAGCTCAAACGCAGAATGCCTGCGGGCGGCAGCGGAGAGGAGTTCGAACGGGCGAGAAAGGCGTATGACAACGAAACCGTGTTAAAAATTTTCGCCTGGTGTTTGGCGCTTGTTCTCGCTCTGATTTGTGCGATCGTCAGCCTCGTCTATCTTTCGAAAACGGCGCATTTTCGGGAGGGGGATCTTTCGCGGCAAATTCTGAACATGGTAAAAACGGTGCTTCCGTGCACTGCGGTGTCGGTTTTGGCGTTCGTCGGGGCATCCGTCGTAAACGGCGTCTGTTCGCAGGAGCAGGTAAAGCAGTTAAAAATCATGATAAAGTGCGGCTCGCGCGAAATTGCATTGCCCGCAGAAATTGAAATCCTTGACAGGGTAAAGAAGGTCGCTTCGCACGATATTACCCTTTGGGCGGTGCGGGGAGTCGTATTCGTGATCGCGGTGGCGTTGATTATTGCGGGCGTGTTAAACGGCGGTGCGCGCGACGTGCTCGTAAAGGCGATCAATATTTGTACGGAATGTATCGGTATCGGGTGAGGAAAGGGAAATGGAGATTGCAATTATCGTAGTATCGTCCGTCCTCGCCGCAGGACTGATTGCACTGTTCGTAACGCTGAGCGTCTTATGGAAACGGTCGTACCCCAAGACGCTTCCCAACGGCGAACCGCGCCCGAAACAGAGTGCAAAGCAATGGTTTTTAAACCACCTGCCGAGCAAGCGCAGGCTGATACAGGTGTACGCCGCGCTGCTGTACAATGCAAACATCAAAGGGTTTGTTTCGGGGCAGATTTACGACAGTAAAACCACGAAATACTTGTGCGTCCCCGGCTTCAATTGCTATTCCTGTCCGGGGGCGATCGGTGCGTGCCCGCTCGGTGCGCTGCAAAACGCGCTTGCCGAAACCAACACGCGCGCACCCTATTACGTGGTCGGTATTCTGGCGTTGTTCGGGCTGATTTTTGCCCGCACCGTCTGCGGATTCCTTTGCCCCGTGGGTTTGGGGCAGGACTTGCTGTATAAAATCCGCACCCCCAAATTGAAAAAGAGCCGCGTTACCCGCGTGCTGTCCTATCTGAAATACGTGTTCCTCGCCGTGCTGGTGATCGCAATCCCGCTGATTTACGCCAATTGGGATATGCAGCTGCCCGGCTTCTGCAAATACGTCTGCCCCGCGGGTACGCTCGGCGGCGCAATCATGCTGATGATCCACCCCGACAACGCGGGCATGTACGCCAACCTCGGACCGCTGTTTACCTGGAAGTTCTGCGTGTTGACGGCGCTCGTAGTTCTGTCTGTCTTTATCTATCGCTTCTTCTGCCGCTTTATCTGTCCGCTCGGCGCGATTTACGGCTTCTTTAACCGCATCGCCCTTCTGGGCATCAAGGTGGACAAAGAAAACTGTACGGACTGCGGCTTGTGCGTTTCTCACTGCAAAATGGACGTAAAACGCGTGGGCGACCACGAGTGTATCAACTGCGGAGAATGTATCCCCGTCTGTCCCACGAAGGCGATCCGCTGGAAGGGGTCGAAGTTATTAGTGCACGGCAACAGCATTTCCGCTCCCGAAGGGGACGCGCGCCCGCTCGGGCAAGCGTTTGCAAGCGTTAACGCCGCGGCCGTGGGCGAAACGCCGCTCCAAACGCCTCCGAACGCCGCCGTAACGCCCGAAAGCGTTCTTTCCGAACCGATTCCCGTTAAACAGGAAGCGGCGGAGGGGAAGGCTGTTATAAAGGCGAAACGAAAAGGGCGGGGCGCAAAATTCTGGTTGGAGCTGTCGGCTTGGCTTGCCGCGCTCGCGCTGCTTGTCGGCGCGCTGGTATACTATAACGCAATCGACGTGAAACGCCCTGCGCCTACGCCCCCGCCGAGTATCGACGGACAGGAAACGGGCTTTGAAGTTGGGGATTTGGCGCCCGACTTTACGGTAGCGTGGTATGGCAGGGAAGGGGCGTTCAATCTGTATGAAAACCGCGGAACGGTAACGATCGTCAACTTTTGGGCGACATGGTGCGGCGGGTGTAAAAGCGAGCTGCCGTATTTCAACGAGCTGTCCGAAAAGCGCACGGAATGGAGCGTCGTGGCGATTCACGGAGACACGATGGGCGCGGGCAGCGCGGAGGATTACATTGCCAAAGTTTGCAGCGGCTGGGCGCTTCCTTTCGCGCAGGACGTTATCAAAAACGGAGAGTGTCAGACGTTCGCGTCCTTCGGCGGTCGGTCGATGTGGCCGCTGACGGTGATTATCGACGAAGAAGGAAAGATCGCCTATAACAGCACGTACGAATTTAAGAGCTTTGCGGAATTGGAAACGGTGATTCTCAACGCGTTGGGGGAGGGGACTTCCGCAGATTAAGGCGCTTGCCCGTTTGGCTGTACTCCGTGCCTTCCCTCGAGGGGGCAAAAGGCAACCCCCATATTCCCTACGCAAGGGGGGGGCGTCGCGCTCCGCGCTCCTCTGACTGACAAATAGGTATGCTCGTTTTGATAGGACGGGGGAGCGCATAGCGGAAGATTTCTTTTTAACAATCAAACACGGCGGCAACCGAATGGTTGCCGCCGTGTTGTTAAATTCTCATGCTTTATAATTACGTCGTTGCTTTTTTAAATACGAAAGAAGCGTACTCGCCCGTCAGAGTGATCGTCTGCGTAGCGGCATCGTAAGAAACCGTAAACGTGTCGCCGGAATATTCGGTCGGGTCAACGAACGTATATTGTCCTTCTGTTTGTCCTTTGCTCCATGTTCCGGTAAAGCTTGTGTCATAAGAATTCTGGTGCGGATCGAGCCGGCGAATTGTGAAAGACTGGTTTTTGACGGTCAATAAATAGTCGTTTTCAGTAACTGTTGCGCCGTAGTACTCATCGCCCACCTTATAAGTCTTATCCTCCTCCACGAACGAAACGAGCTTGTAATCGCCCATGACTACGTCCTCGGGGGTGGTTATATCCGGCTCCGCGTAATAATAGAGAGGGAAGAGCCATTCGTTACCTTCCGGACAGCTTCCGTCCATAGGCAGTCCGTATGAAATCATGTTGATATTGTTCCGGCAGAAGCCCTTTAAAAAGGTTTTCAGCGCTTCCGTAAGCGGATAAGCGCCGTCCGCGTTTGCAAATTTAGCGTAGCTGTCCGCTACCGTTTCGGGTAACTCGTAAGTGTTGCCTCTCCCGCTCGGCGTGATAACGTAATCGTTGAAGCCGCGAATCAACATACGGTAGTCGTGGTACGTTTCGCCCTTGGTAAAGTCGGCTTTGTCCGCATCGCTCGTAACGTTGAACACGTAGTTGGCACCGCCGATATCCGTTCCGTCCATATAGGCAAGCGCAAGCGGATTGTCAAGGTAGAGGCGTTCTTCGTCGATTACTTTCGTAAGCACGACCATCACCACGGAATTGTCGTAACGGTAATAGCCGTCTTGTCCGAGAACGATTGCGCTTTCCGCCGTGTCGTAGGGGACTGCGGTAAGAACTTGCCCTTCGGGTTTCGTATAAACGGCAAGCGTTTCGGTTGCTTTGACGACCGTCGTCGTGTTCGTAATATCGGCAATCTTTTCAATACTGATCTGGAAATCGACGGGATAGGAAGTTACGCCCTTTACCGCAACCGAAATATACAGGCTGCCGCCGATATTGTTCGGGGTGAATTTCACGCTGAGCTCCGCATTCTTTGCAAACGCTTCGTCCCCGTGAGAGAAATCTTTGGCGACGTAGGAAGAGGTGCAAACGGCAAATGCCGTCAGCTGTTCGCCGATTGCGGTGAGTTTATACGAAGCGCCGATCGCGGGGGTCAGTTCGATTACCGCGTTTACGTTTTTATTCGTAAAAGAAACGTTTACCGTGCCTGCGCCCACCGTCTTGGAGTAGGAAGCTGCGAGTGCTTCGATTACGAATTCGGCGGTGATTTCCTCGTTTCCCGTATTGCTCACGTTAAAGAAGTACGTCGTGTCTGCCGTAAGAACGGGGAAGGCTGCGTAAAGACCGTTGCCGTTATTTCCCTTTTGGAACGTCGTGTCGTTGTACAGATAGCTTGCTTTGGTGTCCTTATAAATGTTGAATTCGCCGTCGTATGCGGGCGTCAGCGAGAAATACGCGGTTTCGCCTGCGGCAAGCGTTTGGGTAAAATGATAAGCGGTGAGTTCGGACACCGTGTAGCCTGCGTTCTTTGCGGCGTACGCCGTCTTTTCCGCGTCGGTCATAGGCGTTGCCGCCGTAACGGAGGTTACGGGATAGACGGTGATCGTCATTTCCGTTTTTTCGGCGGAGAAGTTTTCGCCCGTGTAGTATCCGTCCGCGTCCTTTTCGAACGTCGCCGTTGCGGGCAGGTTGAGAATCTGAACGTGGTAGTCGCCCTTGTCCGCTTCGCAGCGCGCCACGCCGTCCGTGCCGAGGAGTTCGGGCGTAAGGCAGTTGCCGGAAAGCGTGCAGATCCCGACCCTTACGCCCTCCGCATAGAAGGGGGTGCCGTCGGGGTTGACGAGAGAAACCTTATAGGAGAAGTTTTCGCTCAGGGTAACCGTCAGGCTGTGCTTTTCCGCAGTCAGGCTCACGTCTGCATCCGCGGCAAGGGAATAGTGCGCGGGCAGGGAGGAAAGCGCGATTTCGTAGCTGTCTGGCACGAGCTCGAATTCGACTTTGCCGTTCTCGTTCGTGGTCTTGCTCTCGTAGGTCGCGCCGCCTTTGCGGATGGCGACTTTTACTCCGGCGGCGGGCGTCGTTGCATCCGTCATAACGGTTACGGTGTAGGTAACGGCGTTATCTTCCGCTTTGTCGTCGTTACATGCCGTAAACAGGAATAGGCAGGCAGCGAAGAGCGTAAGAAAAACCGTTATCAACATTTTCTTACAGTTTTTAGTCATATATAGTACCTCCAAAAAGTTTCAAAATAAATATTCGTTTTGCCGTAAGCGATTACACATTATTTGCGTCGTAAATTCTCGTATACCAGCAGAATCTCAGCCATTCGTTTTCGAGCAAGGAGTCCGTTGCGCCGTTGAGCACCATGTTCACGCGCATTTCGATATAGAGCATGAGCACATCTACGACCTCCTGATCGACCTTGATCATTCCCGCATGTTCGCCTTCCGTCGGGGCGGAGGCGATCCAACGTTTTACGACGTCGGTGTAATCCTTGTATTTTTCGCCAAGACTCGTGTAGTCCGTTACGGGCGCATAATCGGTTACGTTGCCCTTCGTAAAATAGGTGATTCGATAGCGGAAATCGAAGAATTTATAGCTGAGATCGGAATGGTCGACGGGATCGGAAACGAATTTGTCCACCAACCGTTCGATTGGAATGGTGCCTAACGCCGTCGTGCAGGCGTACTTCAAGTCGAGGTAGATATAGTCGCCCATCGTTTTGTCGGGATTGATCGCGCGGTAGTAACCGTCTTTGTCCTTTTCGTATTCGATCGGATTGCTGAGCACGATTTCGCCGTTGAAGTTTCCGTTTCCGTCGATCACCATATCGTAGGTGTCGCCCGAGCAAGGAATCATTGCCGTTGCCGACTGTCCGACGTTGGTGATCGTAAAGTCGTACGTCCCGCTTTCCGCCATCTGGTAGGCGAGCGAAAGGTAGTATTTGTGTCCCGCCGTCATATAACGGTACAGCTCGAAGTTGTGTTCGTTCTTGCCGTCGCGGGTAACGTGCGCGTCGCCGCAGTAAGCGAGCGGATTGTCCGCGCTCGTTTCGTCGTCGTACAGCCAGATCTGCGCGGCTTTCGAAGCGGAAAGCTCTGCCGGAATGAGCGACGCAAATTTATATACGGCGCTCGTTTGGGGCGTAAACGTATAGATCGCCGTGGGGAAGGGGTAGGTGTTCCGCGTCAAGTCCGCCGTATTCGTGCCTTCCTTCACGGGGATCGCCGTTTCTTCCATCAAGCCGATAATGGGGTTTCCGACGGGATCGCCCTCGCCGTAGTGAGAGTAGAAGTAGCAAATTTCCAGCCATTCGTTCGCGTGTGAGTTATTTCCGCTTGCTTTCTTTAAAAAGTCGACGAGGATATCGTGCAGCTTCTGATTGACGGGGATACAGCCGTCTACGTCCGAAGAGGTGGCGGCGCGGAGATATTTGAGCAGATCCGCGCGGTAGTTGTACGGTTTGCCGTCTACGGTCATGGTGCAGTCGATAAGGAATTCGCCCGTTGCTTGGTCGGTGGCGATCGCCCACTGACTGATGGAATAGGACGACCAATTCGTCGCGTTCATCAGGTTGGCAAGCAGCAGAGGGCTGCTGTCGTTGCCCGCAAGCGTGGCGTTTTGCAGTTTGCTCGTATTTACGTGGTAGTAACCGTCGCTGCCGATGGCAGTTTCGGCATAATAGGGGAAAGTCGATGCGTTTTCCGTCGGGGTACCGTATGCGGCGGCACGCAGCATGTCGGCAGAGCCCTGAATATCTTCGATGTTCGCAAAGCCGACGCGGCGGAGATATACGTTGTCCTTGCCGACGTTCGCGCTGCTGTCCTTTCGGTACGCAATCGAGAGGCTGTGTTCTCCGTCCGTAAGATCGGCGTACAGATAACAGGTAACCCAGCCGTCGGTTTTCCCCGAAATCGTCTTGACGATTTTTCCGTCCCACAGCAATAAAAGCAGGTCGCAATTTTCTTCCGTATCGGCGTAGTATTCGAAGGTAAACACCTTGCCCGCCGCGACGTTGACCGTGGCGTAGAGAATCGCTATAGAGTTTGCTCTGCCCGAGTTGGAAGCGTAGATCACCGCATCTTTGTCCGAAACGCCCTCTACCGTTCCGTACAGAAAGGGCCATGCCATTTCGTATTCCGTTTCGCCGCGCCAGACAACGCTTGTGTTCGGCGGGAAGAGGTTGGTGTCGTTGAACGCCGCGCCCAGCTTTTCATAGTGGTCTGCGGGTACGGTTACGTCCGGTCTTGCGATTTCCTCGGTGATCGAGTCGCTGACTTTGTCGCCGGGGACGAAGGTCTGAACGTAGTCGTCGCCGATATATTTCAGAATCAAACGGTCCCAAGCCTCGTCGCTCGTAACGGCGCCCGATTCGATGCGCGCTATCGCGCCGTAACGGTCGATCACCACCGTCGTCGGCCAACCGCTGATGCCGAACTTCGATGCAAAACCGTTGGTATCCCGCATCATAGGGAAGGTGTAGGAGTTGTTCGCATGGAAGTTGGACACGACGGAGTCGGAATCGGGGGGGGACGGATAATTGCTTACGGCTACGATTTCGACCGAATCGCCGTACTTCTCGTACGCCGATTGCATGGCGGGCATTTCCCGCACGCACCAGCTGCAATTCGTACCCCAGTTGTTAATGATGAGCGCCTGCTTCGTTTTCAGAATTTCCGAAACGCTGCTCTGCCAGGGCTTGCCGTTTACGGTGTAGGGCGTCGTGAACGTGTAGTCGTGGAAGATATCGCCGATTACGTAGCTTGCGTTCGCGGAATCGCTTACGGGCAGAATTTCGGAAGCCAGAATCAGATCCGCTTCGCGTTTTTCGGCGGTAAAGCTTGCGGGACGCTGTGCGTACCCGCGCGGCAAATCCCCAGTGATCGCCGTATAACCGCCTGCCACTGCGGAGAAAGAAAACACGCCGTTGTCGTCCGTAACGCCGCTTGCAACGTCCAAGCGGTTAGCGTCCCGTACGGTTACGGGGTGCTGTTTAAAGAGAAGTCCGCCTTCGCTGCGCACCGTAACGGTATAGCGCACGCTTACTCCGTCGCGCAGGGCAAAAACCGCCGCGGGGGATTTCCCCGTAACGCTCCTCGCACCGTCCGTGTAGACGTTGCCGTCGGGCAGGTTGGAAATGGTTACGGAATAATTGCCGTAGTCGAACTCGCGCGAAGCGACCCCGTTTTCGTTCGTCGTCGCGGTGCCCGCGATTGTCGAGCCGTTCGCCCAGGTCGCAGTAACGCCCTTGGCGGGCGCGCCCGCCTTGTCCGTAACGGTTACGGTATAGGTTACCTTCTCTACGGAGAGCGTCAGCATAACGTTGCGCATGTTCGAGCTTACCGAAGCGGAGGTATAGGTATATCCTTCGCCGAAGTTTTCAAGCGAAACCGTATAGGAGCCGAGCGGGAGCGAAGCCGTAGCTCTTCCTTCCGCGTCCGTCGTTGCGCTTCCCTCCTTTTTCGAGGAGGAATTCCAGTTTACCGTAACTCCCGAGAGGGGAGTTTCGGCGGGGGAGAGAACGGTAACGCTGTAATCCGCTTTTGCAGCCGAACTGACGTTGCACGCGGCAAATGCCGCAGACAGTCCAAGTAAAAGTGTGATTGCCGCTACCGCTACCCAAATACGCTTTTTCATAGGATACCTCTTATCCAAGCAAAAATTTCCATACCCGATTAGTATGTGTGATTATGAGTAAATTTTACCATATTTTTTAAAACGGTGTCAATCATTCGTATCTTATAATATTGTATATAAACTATTAGAATTGCTAATATCATATATAAGCTGTACTTATATTTCTCGTTGAAACCTTTCGGGAAGCCGCAATATTTTGAAATCAATGAGGGCGCACAGTCTATTTTTTCCGTATAGACCGGGAATTGTAAATAACGCACAAAAACACCTGTTCGGGGCTGAAATCGAACAATCACTATTTCCCGATTACTTCCCCAACATAACAGAACGGGAGAAATTCTGTGAATTTTTCCCGTTCTGCTGGTGCCAGACGTCGGAAATGCGGGTCTCTATGTTTACGGCAAATACGACGGTGCTTACGACAAATTCAAAGAACTCATCCGCAACGAACGCGATCCCGAAATGAGCCGGGTCGGCAATATTGAGTTTGAGGACGGATACCCGAAAGACGATCATTACGAATTTGAGTTTGAGGATAACAATTCCTGCGAAGGCGAGGTGTATTGGCGCATTACGGATAAGGATGACCGGTATCAACATTCGTTCATGGGTTTACGCGTTATGGAGGCAATGTAAATGTTTAAGGCACAAGCATAGATACAGTCTTTGGATGTCGGGAAGATAAAACCCAAAGTTACGGACGAAATAACCATACTCGAAAAAGTGGGCGATAACGATTATATGTTAAAATAATTATATCAATGAATACACTTTAATTGAAAGTAGTTTTAGAAGATAGGTATGGTTTGGTAAATAAAAGACGTACATGAAGGAAATTGAGAAATTCAATTACGACTTATAAATCGAAGTATAACAAAAACGGGTGGA
>Ga0073907_1000753_pt1 | contig 47531 bp, 42 predicted proteins | sample GluameincwithD2O_FD_65483 | JGI IMG/M metagenome (GOLD analysis project Ga0073907, IMG submission 65483) | Mouse cecum microbial communities from Vienna, Austria - Glucosamine amended microcosms incubated with D2O | ecosystem: Host-associated > Mammals > Digestive system > Large intestine >... | reverse complement strand
CCGTGCACCACGCCGCTCATCTCGTGGCGGTACACCGTGCCGAACTCGAAGTAGCGCAGCGGCAGGTCGCGGTAGGAGTGCAGCTCGTTCTTGTAGATGATCACATGGCCCGGGCAGTTCATGGGCTTCACGCCGTACTCGGAGTAGCGCGGCTCCTCGTCGGTGCCCTCGTTGATCTGGAAGAAGTACATGTTCTCATGGTAGAAGCCGTAGTGCCCGCTCGTCTTCCACACGTCGGCGTTGTAGATGTGCGGGGTGATGACCTCCTCGTAGCCGCGCTCGTACAGGTCGCGGCGCAGCCACTCCTGCAGGGTGCGGATGACGCGCGCGCCCTTGGGAAGGTAGAGCGGCAGGCCCACGCCGGCCATGGGCTCCATCATGTAGATGCCCAGCTCGCGCCCGAGCTTGCGGTGGTCGCGCTTCTCGGCCTCGGCCAGGTTGTGCAGGTACTCCTCCAGGTCCTTCTTGTTGAAGAAGGCGGTGCCGTAGATGCGGGTGAGCATCTCGTTCTCGGAGTCGCCCTTCCAGTAGGCGCCAGCGGTCTTCATGAGCTTGAAGGGGCCGATCTTGCCGGCAGAGGGCATGTGAGGGCCGCTGCACAGGTCCACGAAGTTGCCGTGACGGCGAATGACGATCTCCTCGTCGGCGGGCAAGTCGTCGATATGCTCGGCCTTCAGGCGCTGGTCGGCGAAGATGGCCTTGGCCCCGTCGCGGCTGACCACCTCGCGCACGAAGGGCTCGTCGCGCTTCACGATCTCGGCCATCTTCTCCTCGATGGCGGCGAAGTCGTCGGGCGAGATGGATACGCCCTCGGGCAGGGCGAAGTCGTAGAAGAAGCCGTCCTCGGTCTGGGGGCCGAAGCCGATCTGAGTGCCGGGGTAGAGCTCTTGCACCGCCTCGGCCATCACGTGGGCGGCCGAGTGGCGCATGATGCCTAGGGCCTCGGGGCTCTTAGCGGTGATGATCTCGACGGTGGCGCCGTCGGCGACGGGCGTGTCCAGATCGGCGAAGGCCCCGTCGATCTTTCCGCCGAGGGCCGCGCGTACCAGACCCGCTCCGATGGAGGCGGCCACGTCGGCGACGGTGGCGCCGGCTTCCAGGGTCTTCTTCGATCCGTCGGGCAATACGATTTCCATAACCGTTCCTTTCCGGCGCCGGGTGCAGACAGAGCACCTGCGCCATTCCGCCCAGGCGTTGACTACCGGGGCGATCGACATTGCGGTCGGCTTTTGCCGACCCTGCTATTAAAACAGAGCCGCCGAAGCGACTCTGTCTCAATCAGGAAAAACCTTGTGAAGTGCGCGGGACTGCTCTGTGCGGCGCGTCGGGGCGTCTACTGCTGGGCGCCTCCGGAAGAGCGACGGCTGCCGGAAGGCCCGCTGCGCCGCGGACGGCTGCCGGAAGAGGCTGCGGGCGCGCCCACCGGGGTGGCGCAGTAGGGGCACACCGTCCAGGAAGGCTCCAGCGCGTGGTTGCAGCGCATGCAGAGGTTCTTCAGCTGGGTGTGGCAGTTCGGGCACAGCACGAAGTCGGCCTCGACGGGATAGCCGCACGCGGCGCACTCGCCGTACTTCATAAGCTGGCGCTGCTTGAGCGCGATCTCCAGTTCCTGCTCGTCCTTGTCGAGCTGCAGCAGGGGCGGGCGCAGCAGGCAGTAGGCGATGACGCCGAGCACGGGCACCAGGGACACCACGGCCCAGATGTACCAGGCGGTGCCGCGCAGGTAGGCGTCGCGCACGACCCACACGATGGAGAGCACGTACAGAATGACCAACAGCACCAGCACGACGGTGAAGGCCGCCTGCATTTCCGGCGTCCACAGCTGAGACAAAAGCTCGCTCATTGAAAACCTCTTCTTCGCTTATCCGGGACTGCCGCCGCGCCGGGCGCCGCGGACAGCCAGGTCATAGAAACGGAGCCACCGAGTTCGATGACGCGCTGACATAGTATAGCAAAAAAGCCGCCTGCGTCTGCGCTCCTGCACGAATGCACCGCATATCCCGTTATCGGCCCTGCGTCGAGCGCGAATGAGGGCGTCTTGCTGCACAGGAGTGTGTCCAGGCGAAGAGGGGCTGGGAAGGGCTGCCGGGGAATTAGTTGCCCTCGTCCTTCACGCCCTTCTCGCCCGGAGTGAATTCGAAGTCGCCGGTCTCGGCAGAAAACTCGAAGAGGTCGCCGGGTTGACAGTCGAGGGCCGAGCAGAGCTTCATGAGGGTGGAGAACCGGATAGCCTTGATGTTGCCCGTGCGAATGCGCGAGATGTTCACGGGACTGATGTCGATTCGGCGCGAAAGCTCGTTGACGGAGATCTTCCGCTGAGCCATAACCACATCGAGTCGGGAGATGATTTCCATGGGGCGCCCCTACACGAGATCGTCGCTCAGGTTTTGCAAGAGCGCCCCGTAGCGGAAGATAGCCGACAACGCGAAAACGACTACTGCGAGAATCAGAGTGCTAGTATCAACGTCGATGGTTCCCGGCTCGACGCCCTCGAAAAAGATACCGTATGGTAGCGGTCCCTGTATGAGCTCATATGAGAAAGAGCCTGGAGTTATTGAATTGAATATAGCATCAAGAAGGAGCAAGATTCCAGCGATCGTCATCCAATTAGAGTATTTGATCGAGAAAGGCGAGCTGCCCTGGATGGCCTTAGTTAGCACGAATACAAAAGTAAGGTAGAAGATACTGCCGGCAACAACATGGAGAACTGACGATATGAACGGGAGAATCTTTTCTTCTACACTAGTGCCTGTGTCGAGGGGGATCAAAAAAGACAGGAGAACTGAGTCTGTAACGCAGAGAATGAGTGCGATAATCAAAACAACACGAACAACCTTGAGTATTTTCCTTGCCTTGGCAAGAGATGCCTCAAGATCCTTCTTCTCAACCATGTACATAGTTCTCTGCTATCTTTCTCGATGGTTCTTTATCTGCCGACTTTAATCGGGCCAACGTAATGGCATTTCTTCGAATAAACATGCTCAACGAAGAATAGCATAGTATCACCTCCTTTAGGCAACGGTTGTGGCTAGGGGAGCGAGAACGAGCTCGTAATAGCGCCGCATTAGGGAGCAGTAGGGATCGGCGGCCTGCAGGTCGCCCAGAGCATGCTGAGCTCTGGCTCGACAGCCCCCGCCGCAGAGATAGCGAATCTCGCAGTCGCTACAGCCTGTCACTTCGTCAACAGATCGCGGCAGTGCATCACCTCCTCTCGCAAGCAAATCGGCTAATTCCTGCTTTAGAAGATTGCCCAAGGTATAGCTTGGCAGATGCAGCATGTGACAGGGGTACAAGGTGCCGTCGGCCGCAATGCTGACGATGGTTTGTCCCGCGCCGCACGATATGCGTGTCGAAAGGGCGTTGAGGGGCGTGTCGGAGATGGTTACGTTGGGGCTTTGGTTGAGCAGTGCCGCCTCGGCAAGGCCGATGAGGCTTTCTTCGGTTGGAGTCAATATCTCGGCTTCTTGATCGCCGTGGGAGATAGACAGTAGGCTGAAGCTCAGCGTAATACCTAGATCGTCGGCTAGTTTGCAGTAAGCCTTGTAGTCGCCAATGTTGCCATTATGGATCGTTGGGATAGCATGGGCATTGATGCCCGCTGCCTGAATGATCCTAATGGCTCCAACGAGTTGGTCGAAGCGCTGGGTGCCTCGAATGGATGCGGAGGAGCGCGGGGCCGCTCCGTCGAAAGAGACGGAGACGGTTTGCACAAAGGGCGCTAGTTCTCCAACCCTTTCAGGTGAGATCAGGGTACCGTTGGTCAGTACGGTAATGGATGGGATGCCGCAGCGGTTTGCATAAGCTACGATGGCGGCAAGATCGTCTCGCAAAAAGGGCTCGCCGCCGGATATGATAAGTTCCTGTACTCCGCTTTGTGCAAGCTGTTCAATGATGCGGCGGATGTCTTCAAGGGATAGGTCGGCGGTGTCGTTGCGGTTCTCAATGGCGGAATAACATCCCACGCATTGAAGGTTGCAGCGATGGGTGACGTGGAGATAGGCGGTACGGGGTGAAGCTGAGGGTGCGGCGTCTTGGTCGAATGCGCCTCGCGTGAGGCATGACCGCAGATCGGGGTCTACGGCGTCTATTTCCTCTTTGGAAACATCCTCGTGAAACATTCGGTGGCAAACAGCGGCTCCCTCGGGGGTGAGGCCTGCGAGACAGCCGTTTACGGTGTTCCCTATCATGGGAACACCGAAAGGATTGTGCTCTATGACGCAATTTCCGAACTTCAAGACGCTTCCTTTGATGCAAGCGGACTTAAGTCCTCGCGGCTACTGATGCCATAATAGCTCAAATTGTAAGATATTAGTTTGTAATTAGATGATTATCGATAGATAATTTCAACTAAAAGCTCGTCTGGAGCGGGGTTACTGCGTGAGCCTCTCGGTTACTTTTCCTTGGGCCATGACGATGATCTCATCGGCGAGGCTGTCGAGTTCTTCTTTGTCGTGGCATGCGACGATGATGGTTGTTTGCGGGGTGCGGCGTTTGAGGATGGCGTTGCGCACTAGCTTTACGCCATCGGGGTCGAGCCCGTTGAAGGGCTCGTCGAGCAAGATGAGCGAGGGGCTTTCCATGAGCGCGCAGGCGATGCCGAGACGTTGCTTCATGCCAAGGGAGTACTTGCGGAAGGAGCGTCGGTCATCGGGGTCGAGTCCTACTTCTCGCAGGAGGCTGCGAATCGCTTCAGAGGTGGCGATCTTTCTGATGTTGGCGAGCAGCTCGAGGTTCTTGTAACCGGTGTAGCCATCGAGGAAGGCGGGGTTCTCCAGCAGAAGGCCTGCACTGGGCGGGAAGGGGATGTCCTTGCCGACGACTTTGCCGTCGACGGCCGCGTAGCCCTCGTCGGGATGGATGAGGCCGCAGATGGCTCGCATGAGCATGGTCTTTCCAGAGCCGTTCGTGCCACGAAGCCCGTAGATCGTACCGGGTAGGAACTCGAGGGTCACGTCGTTAAGCACGGGTTGGCCATTAAGCGTCTTCGAGTACGACTGAACCAGCACGCCCATAGCATCCTCCTATATAACGATAATCGTTAGAAAATGATACTAACACGTATTAAAATAAAATAATAGAGATTGTTTCAAAAAGGATGGCATGAGATTATAAAGCCCAGTAAAGCCCTGACAGGAAGGGCTTAAAAGTGAGAGGAGTCCAATATGGCAACTCAGACATGCAGGTTGGGGAAGAGGTGTTTCGCTATTCTGTTGTGTGTAGCAGTGGCGTGCTCCTTCGCCGGTGTAATTGAGGCGTATGCGGCTGGAAATGTGGATAAATCACCTTACAGTTACAGTATTAAGGCGAATGGAACGACTTTCACTAATGACCATCGCGCCAAGAACAACTCTTCTAAAGTGGGCGTAACGCCAAGTACCAAGGACTACTATGTGAGCCCCAACGGCTATGTTCCCAAGACGGGCAAGGCGTATCACGCGGGTACGCGAACTTATGTCAATTGGACAGGCTTTGAGAAAGGGATTACCAATACGATCAATAAGAAGTATTCCTACGCTAAGCTTGCTTTTGACGCGGGCGGGAAAGGCGCCCGGACCTGCAAAGGTAAGTGGCGTCCCGATACTACCAAGTAATTCCTGCAAGGGAATGTGAGCCAAAGGGGCTCTCGGACATTGCTGGAGCCCCTAGTTGAAAGAGTTCGTCATGAAGAAAAAGACCGCTGCGATACTGCTTGCATCAGCCCTTCTTGTCGCGGGCGTAGCTGTCCGCATTGCTCAGGTAAGTGCCACGTGCGAGGAGCAGTATGCCCCGACCGGGGTTCCCTTTGTCTGGCAGCTGAATACGGTGGAGGTGTTCGATGATCCCTGGGTCTTGCCTTCGACGGCATTCATCGAGCCTGAAGCGAGTGAAGTTTCGGTATCGTTCGGCGAGATCGAGTTCAAGACTTTCGAAGAGGTGCAAGCGGAAATTGAGTACCCAGATGCGTACACGGAGCTTTTCGATGAGAACGAGATAGTGAAGCTCCTCTTTCTCCCCATGACTTTTTACAACGGCGGACAGGAGGCCGCGGTGCCGGAGTTCTACGATCTCGAGATATATCACGGGCTTATTCCGCAGTCCTTCTCCTCGTGGATTACTCCTTTATATAACGAAGAGGAGGAATCTTACGATATCGAGCCGGGAGAATCGCGAACCATCATGGTCGTCCACAGAATGCTGAAGAGCGGTTACACGGATGAGCAATGGGAGAGAATCGAGGAAGGTCCGTTCGAGATGGCTCTGACCGACTACTCCAGCAAAACCAAGTATATTCACCCGTTGACGATCAAGGAGTAGCTGATGTTTCGGACGGAAATACACCGGGCATTTTTCAACAAGCTGTTCCTGCTGTCGCTGGCGATTGGCTGCGCCATCGCCGTTGCCCATATCTTTCAGTTTGTCATTCCCGATATGGCCGAGGAAGGTCTCTATGGGGAGGAATGGCCGCGAAGCGCCTTCACTCGTTGGATGGGTGCGTGGGGGTATCCCATTCACACCGAGTTGTTTTACTTCCTAACACCTATTCTCGCGGCTTTGCCCTTCGGGTGGTCGCTGTGCTCCGACAGTAAAAACGGGTATTTGAATCAGATCTATACGAGGGGGAGACGAGGCCGTTATCTGGCCGCGAAGGCGCTTGCGCTGTTCGTCAGCGGAGGTACGGCGGTTGCGGTGCCCCTTATCGTCAACTTCGTGGGCACGGCGTGCGTCTTGCCTATGATCCTGCCCGATCCTGTCGGCATCGGCTATTTCATGGTCCTGCCCATGAGCTTTCTCGGGGAGCTGTATTTCGAGAACGCGCTTCTGTACAACCTGGCATACTACGGTATCATCTTTCTCGCCGGCGGCCTTATGGCGCTGCTCGCTATTCCGCTTTCCCTGCCGCTGTCCAACAAGATCCTGGCAGTGTTCGCGCCCTTTGCCGTGTGCACCCTGCTAGCCCAGTTCACGACTGAAGGACCCTACTACTCGTTCGCCCCCACGACGTTCATGCGGCCGGGGCAGGACTACGGCTACCTCCTGCCCGACCAGGTTCTGGCGTTTTGCATGGTGGTGGCCGTGGCGGCTGGCATCTCCTGCTGGTTCCTCTCGCGGAAGGACTATGTATCGTGAGCCGCCTGGGTGGATGCATCGCAAGGGACTTCCGGGGAGGTCTTCCCTATATGGCCGGGGGCGTTGTCGCGGCCCTGGCCGTCGCAGCGGTAGGCGCCACGCAGCTGGCTGCCCAGTCGAGCGACTTCCCGGAATGCGTCGCCCTGCTGTTCTACGGCTCCGAACCCCCGACCCCCGAGAGCATCTTCTTCATACCGCTCACGTGGATCGCCCTCATGCTCTGCCCTGTTCTGGCCGTTTCGTTCTACCCGGCGCTTGACCTGCAGCGCCAGGGGGTGCAGTGCCTGCTGCGAACGGGCTCGTGGCCCCGATGGGTCGCGAGCAAAGCGGTGTGGGCGGCGGTCATGACGGCGGTTATCGTGCTTGTCTACCTGGTTGCCGCTGCGGTAATCGCTGGCCAGGGGGTGGATACGGTGGACGATTTCGAGAACGTGATATTCGACGCCCCAGTCCGGCCCTCCTTCGTGGTGCAGGTTGCAGCCGTCATTGCGGCGGTAAGCGCGGCCTCGTTTGCGCTCTCGCTGTGCCTTTCGCCCATTGTCGGCGTTATCGCTTCCATCGTGTACCTTGTCTGCTCGGCGTATCTGTGCCTGCCCTGGCTGCTGGGCAACTTCACTATGGGCCAGCGCGTGGGGCTGGTGGAGGTGCCCTTTTCCGAAGTGACCCTATGCCTCGGTTTGTGCGCGGCACTGATTGCCGCGTCCGCTGCCGCATGCCTTATCGTGCTGCCCCGCAAGGACTTGCTCGGACAGCGTTGAGTCCACCCCGCCTTCCCTCGGCCCTACTTCCCGTCGTCGTCGGCTTCGGGGGGAACGGGGCAGATGCCGCCGGGGCAGCGCTCGGTGAGGTCGAAGACGTCGCTGTGCTTGAGGCCCGCTTCCCGCAGGCGCGCCTTCAGCTGGCGGTGCAGCTCGCGCTCGTGGCGTCGGTGCTCGGCGAGAATGCGGGCCACGGCTCGGGGTTGCTCGCGAATCTCGCGCAGGGCCTCGCCGAGGTGCGCATTCACGGAACGGGCGGTGACAGAGGCCAGAAGCGGCATGATGAACACGGTGATGCCGCCGGCGGCCACGAGCACACTGGCGGTGCCCTGATCCATGGCCCCGGCGTTCACGGCCACGGTGGTCACCGCTACGATGATGGGCAGGGCCGTGGTGCAGTAGAATGCCACGGTGAGCCGCTCGGGCACGGTCATGTCGCGGGAGGTCTTCCCCAAGCTGAGCGACACGAAGATGGGCAGGGCCCGCACGAACAGCAGCAGGGCGATGAACAGCACCAGAAGCTCGGGGTTCGCGGCGATGGCCGTCACGTCTATCTTCGCGCCGGACATGACGAAGAACAGGGGGATGAAGAAGCCGTAGGCCATGGCCGAGTGCTTCATCTCCAGGGTGGGGTTGCCGTCGGGAATGAGGTAGCGCATGATGAAGCCGGCGGCGAAGGCGCCCAGCACGATATCGAGATCGAACAGGGCCGAGATGGCCGTGAGTCCGATGAGCAGCAGGTTCACTGTGCGCACGAGCATCTGGGAGTTGGTGTTGGCGTTCTCCACGACGAAGCGGTAGAGCCAGCCGCCCAAACGTTCGGCCTGCTTCGGCACCATGGCGGCTATAAGGGCGATGGCGATGAAGGCCAGAAGGATGAGCATGGTCTCCCATTTCGCCCGCGTGGACAGAAGCAGGGTCATGGCCAGCACGGGCAGAAGCTCGCCCCAGGTGCCGTAGGCTAAAATCTCGGTGCCGATGCGCGTGCCCATAATTCCGCGTTCCTGCAGGATGGGCAAAAGCGTGCCCAGTGCCGTAGTGGTCAGCGCGATGGCCACGGCCATGCCGTCTACCGAGAACAGCGAGAACGACGGCCAGGCTGCCACCACGAGGGCGGCGATGGCGAAGGTGACGGTCCAGGTGGCCGCCCCGCGCTTGCCCTCCGAGCCCGTGAGGTTCTTCGGGCTGATCTCGTAGCCGGCCAGAAGGAACAGGAACGCCAGACCCAAATCGGACAAAAGTGAGGTGGCGTCGGTCACGTGCACGATGTTCAGCAGGTGCGGGCCGGCAAGGGCGCCGGCGGCCAAAAGCAGTACGGTCTCGGGCACTGCCTTGTTCGGGATGAGCTTGCAGATGATGGGGCAGATCACGGCGATGAGCGCGATGATTGCGAGGGATACGAGGTCGGTTACCATGAGGGGCCTTGTCTTCGGTGAGGGTCGCTTGGCTCTATGATACACTGCCGACGCCGCCGATGTGCCCGTGCGGCGCCATCGACGACGATACAATTCTGTGTCAATCGGTTGACGATCCGCTCCGAGGACTCGCGGCCGCTTCGAGCGCGCTACAATTTTCGGAGCGGTCGGCCTCGCGACGGGGCTGTTTCGCACGCTCGAGAAACCCTACTTCCCAGGAGGTTATCATGGCAGAGGTAATTAAGTCCGCCGACGAATTCGAGACCAAGGTGCTGAAGGCCACAGGCCCGGTGCTCGTCGACTTCTTCGCCACCTGGTGCGGACCGTGCCGTATGGTGGCGCCCGTCATCGACGAGATCGCCGCCGAGAAGGCGGGCGAAGTGTCCGTCTACAAGGTGGACATCGACCAGAGCCCCGATCTGGCCTTCAAGTACCAGGTCTCCAGCGTGCCCACCCTCATCGTGTTCGAGAGCGGCCAGGTGAAAAACGAGCGCCTCGGTGCTCAGCCCAAGCAGAACATCCTGGCGATGCTGTAGACGCTGTGGAAGAGTCGTAGATTTTGGTTGCGACTCTTCGCCGGTCAGACCTCCGGGTAATGCTCAGTCGCTCAGACAGTCCTCGCTCGGCGGAAATGTCCACTGGACATTTCCGTTCGCTGCGGAACTCGCTTGGTGAGCACCACCCGGAGGTTCTCTGCGCTTTGCCGCTGCTGGAATACGGCGTAGAGGGAACACGGGGTGTTCTGACCGAGCGAGTTCCGCAGCGACTGAAACAGGACTCAATGTCCTGTTTCACCAAGCGAGGACTGTCTGAGCGAATCAGAATACCGCGTGGTCCCGACAGGCGGGGAGTTACAGCAAGAAAGAGGCCTTCCATGGCAGAACAAACTGAGGCCCAGGGGCAGTCGGTGCTCGATGTGGCCATTATCGGCGCTGGACCGGCGGGGCTCACGGCGGCGCTGTACGCGTCGCGGGCGGGGCTTTCCTGCGCTATGTTCGAGATGCTCTCGCCCGGCGGCCAGTGCGCCCAGACCGAGCATTTGGAGAACTACCCGGGCTACACCCGCTCCACCAGCGGCTTCGAGCTTTCCATGGACATGTACGACCAGGCGTCCTCTTTCGGCGCGGGCACCATCTCCGAGGAAGTGACGGCGGTCGACTTCTCCGCCGAGCCGAACAAGCTGACCACGCCCTTCGGCACCTACTACGCGCGCACGGTCATCGTGGCCACGGGCGCGAAGGCGGCCCAGCTGGGGCTGCCTCGGGAAGAGGAGCTGCGCGGGCGCGGCGTGTCCTACTGCGCCACCTGCGACGGCAACTTCTTCCGCGGCCGCGACGTGGCGGTTATCGGCGGCGGCAACACGGCCGTAGCCGACGTCATCTACCTGGCGCGCATCTGTCGCAAGGTGTATCTGGTGCACCGCCGCGACAAGCTGCGGGCCACGGCTATCTACCATCAGCGCCTGGCCGAGCTGGACAACGTGGAGATGTGCTGGGACAGCGTGGCCGAGGAGTTTCTCACCGAGGATGAGGAGCGCCCGCGCGTGAGCGGCCTGCGCATCCGCAACGTGAAGACCGATGAGGTGCGCGACCTGCCCGTGTCGGCCGTATTCGTCGCCGTGGGCATGCGGCCCAACACCGAGTTCTTGGGCGGCGCGCTCGCGCTGGATGCGGGCGGCTACATCATCGCCGACGGCACGGGGCGCACGGCCACCGCCGACGTGTTCGCAGCGGGGGACGTGCGCACCAAGGAGCTGCGCCAGGTGGTGACCGCCGTGGCCGACGGCGCCAACTGCGCCGAATCGGCCGCCAATTTTTTAGACGCGTAGGGCCCACGGCTGCCTTCCGCATGCCGCGCCTGTGGGCATTGGCCGACAGGCGCCTTATCGGTGCGTCTTTCTGCTACAATATGCTGTTGCGCCTGCGGGCGCTGTTGAACCTACCCGTTTCACGCAAAGGACGCACCCATGCAGGAAACTGATATGAAAGAGAAGCTCGTCAAGATCATCGAGGCCTACGACGAGCTGCAGGCCAAGATGGGCGATCCGGCGGTTCTGGCCGACCAGAAGGAGTACAACCGCCTGGCCAAGGAGTACGCCTCCCAGGGCCCGCTGGCCAAGAAGGCCGCCGAGTACGTGAGTGCCATGGACGACCTGGAGGCGGCCAAGGAGATGCTGTCGGACGCCGACATGAAGGAGTTCGCCCAGGAGGAGATCGCCGGCATCGAGGCGAAGCTGCCCCAGCTGGAGGAGGACATCAAGTTCATGCTCATCCCGGCCGACCCGGCCGACGAGAAGGACATCATCGTGGAGATCCGCGCGGCGGCCGGCGGCGACGAGGCCGCCATCTTCGCCGGCGACCTGTACAAGATGTACGAGCGCTTCGCCGCCTCCCAGGGCTGGAAGACCGAGACCATGGACGCCTCGCCCTCCGAGGCCGGCGGCTTCAAGGAAGTGCAGTTCAAGGTGAAGGGCGATCATGTGTACTCGGTCATGAAGTTCGAGAGCGGCGTGCACCGCGTGCAGCGCGTTCCCAAGACCGAGAGCCAGGGCCGCATCCACACCTCCACAGCCACGGTGGCGGTGCTGCCCGAGGCCGACGAGGTGGAGGTGGAGATCAACGAGAACGACCTGCGCATCGACGTGTACCGCGCCGGGGGACCTGGCGGCCAGTGCGTGAACACCACCGACTCCGCCGTGCGCATCACGCACCTGCCTTCCGGTCTGGTGGTGCAGTCCCAGGACCAGAAGTCCCAGCTGCAGAACAAGATCGCGGCCATGGCCGTGCTGCGCGCCCGCCTCTATGAGAAGATGCTCGCCGAGCAGCAGGCCGCCGAGGGCGCCGAGCGTCTGGCCCAGATCGGCTCGGGCGACCGCTCCGAGAAGATTCGCACCTACAACGGCCCGCAGGACCGCGTGACCGACCACCGCATCGGCTTCAACTCTACCTACAACGGCGTGCTTCTCGGCGACAACCTGGGGGATGTGATCACCGCTTTGCAGGCCGCCGACCGCGCGCAGAAGCTGGAAGCGGCGGTTTAATGAGCGAGTGGACCGTCAAATCCGCGCTGGATTGGACAACCGAATACCTTACGGGAAAAGGGGATGAAAATCCCCTTCTTTCTGCGCAGTGGCTCATCGGCGAGGCTTGCGGGCTCACCCGGGTGCAGCTGTACATGAACTACGACCGGCCGCTGTCCGAGGACGAGCGTTCGACGCTGCGCGATTACGTGCGGCGCCGAGGGGCGGGGGAGCCGCTGCAATACATCACCGGCGAGGTGGCCTTCCGGCACATCACGGTGAAGGTACGGCCCGGCGTGCTCATCCCTCGGCCTGAAACTGAGGTGCTTGTGAGCGAGGCGTTGGCCATGCTGCCGGCTCCGGCTAAGCACGAGGCCCAGTGGAACCCCGAGGCCGCCGAGCGGGAAAGCGCTGCGGTGGAAGCGGTGAAGAAGGCGTTGGACGAGGCGGGTGTCGAACCGATCGGATCGGAAGAGACTCCCGTTTCCGAAGATGTCGCCCGCCCCCTGCTCGTGGCCGATCTGTGCACCGGGTCAGGCTGCATTGCCTGCTCGCTGGCCTACGAGCACCCCGACGTGCGCGTCATCGCCACCGACATCGCCCCTGAAGCCGTGGCGCTCGCCCGCGAGAACGCCGAGGCGCTGGAGCTCGCCGACCGCGTGGCCGTGCTGGAATGCTCGCTCGGCGCAGGCATCGGCGAGAAGCGCATGGGCACCTTCGACGCCGTGGTCTCCAACCCGCCCTACGTGCCCACCTCTGTGTTGGCCGACATTCCCCGCGAGGTGGCCGATTACGAGCCTGCGCTCGCTCTGGACGGCGGTGCCGACGGTCTCGATGTGTTCCGACCCCTCGCGGCCTGGGCCGCCCGGGCTCTGAGACCCGGCGGCGCTCTGGCCTGCGAGCTGCACGAGGGGCACCTGGACGCAGCTCGCACCGTGGCGGAGGCTGCGGGTTTTACCGACGTGCGCATCGTGGACGACCTGGCCGGACGCCCCCGCGTGCTCGTCGGTCTCAAGGGCGGCCACGGCGTTGCCGATAACGTACCGGCGCCGAGTGAGGCGCGCTGACCCGAGGAAGGACTTCCCATGGCTTTGGACGGACGGCTTATCGAAACTTTGGATGCGGCCCAGGCCGTGATGGAGGGGCGCCTCGGCGGCTTTGCGCCCGAGGTCGGGCTCATCTTGGGATCGGGCCTCGGTCCGCTGGCCGATCGGATCGAGGGGCCCGTCTTCATCCCCTTCGGCGAGGTACCCGGCATGGGCACGTCCACGGCCTCGGGCCATGTGGGGCGCTTCGTGGCCGGCATGCTCGGCGGCAAGCGCGTGCTCGCCATGCAGGGGCGTCTCCACGGCTACGAGGGGTATTCCGCCCAGGAGGTGGCCTTCCCTGTGTGGCTCATGGCGCGGCTCGGCATAGGCACGCTCATCACCACGAACGCCGCCGGCGCCATCAACGAGAGCTACCGGGTGGGGGAGTTCTGCATCATGGCCGACCAGCTGAACTTCACCGGGCGCAATCCCGTCACGGGCACCGAGCCCGACGCTATGGCGCCGCGCTTCTTCTCCATGATGGATGCCTACGATCCGGCGCTGCGCGCGCTGGCGCACCGCGTGGCCGACGCGCTGTCCGTTCCCGTGCAGGAGGGCGTGTACCTGGGGCTTCTGGGCCCCTCCTTCGAGACGCCGGCCGAGATCCGGATGTTCCGCACCTGGGGCGCCGACACCGTGGCCATGTCGGTGTGCGAGGAGGTCATCGCCGCGCGCCATAGCGGCATGCGCGTGCTCGGCATCTCGCTGGTGAGCAACATGGCCTGCGGGGTGGAGGGGGCAAGTCCCTCCGACGAGGAGGTGCACGAGGTGGGCCTCGCGCGCCAAGAGGACTTCTGCCGCCTCATCGCGGGAATCTTGGAGGCGGAGTAGGAGGGGCGTCTTTTCCCTGTCGCCTTTCAGGGTTTGAAGCCTTTGGGTGCAGGTTGTACCCTTGTCCCCAAAAGGCGGTATATGAACACTATCCCCTGCATATCGCCTCTTTTTCCGATACCGCCCTCGGCGGTGGGCATTTAGGATGCATCTCGGTTCATGTCAATGCCAATGGATAAGGAGGGAACTATGAACCGAGATCAAGCGAGCGCAGCGGGCTTCGGGCGCCGTGATTTTCTGAAGGGCGTCCTCGCAACGGGCGCGGTGGCAGCAGGCGCAACCCTGGCGGGCTGCGCGCCTCAGAGCGATAAGGGCGCTGCGGCCGAGGCGGGTACTTTGTCCGAAACGGGGGCTGGGGCACCTAAGGGCTATATGTGCCAGCAAGACTGGCTGGGCGAAGCTCCGCAGATTGCCGATGACGAAATCGCCGAGACGGTGGATGTGGATGTCGTTGTGTGCGGTGGTGGCAACGCCGGCATCCAGGCGGCACTCGCCGCTGCTGAAGAGGGTGCGAGTGTTGTGGTGCTCGAGAAGGGCCAGCCAGCCGATGGCACCGACTACATTCACGTGTATGGCCAGGAAATCGGTCATTTCAATTCCCAGTGGCTGATCGACCAGGGCTATGGTCCCTACGACACGGGCGATATCGTGGCCGAGTTCTGCAAACGCGGCGGCAATCGCGTGAGTCCCGAGATCATTCGCCTCTATGTGGAGAACTGCGGCGAAATGTTCGACAACTTTCTGTCTCTCATTCCCGCCGACAACCATTGCCTGGAAATGGGGCCCAAAGGCGAGTTGGGACTGCACGTGGCCTATGGGCGCGAGCCGCAGGACTATCCCATTGTGCAGGCTGGCTACAAAACCTGGGTGGGCGACGCCATGTTCTGGGGGCCGTATCATGACGAGCCTGCCGATGGCGTAGGCATGTACTCAAACCTGAGCGAGGCCCAGAGCTTCTCGATGAAGAAGGCGCAGGAGCTAGGAGCCGACTGGCGCTTTGGCACGACGGCCGTAGTGTGCACGCAAAACGATGAGGGCGATGTGACCGGCGTGATCGCTCAGAACGACGATGGCGCCTACACGAAGTTCAACGCGGCCCGCGGCGTTATCCTCGCCTGCGGCGATATGGGTCAGAACAGCCAGATGATCTGGCAGCTCATCAGCGAAGTGGCGGAGTGGTCCGAACGTCAGGGAGCCGATCCCGACTCCATGACCACCATGACCATGAACGACGGCTCGGGCCACAAGATGGGCTGCTGGGCCGGCGGCTTCATCGAGCCGGGTCCGCGTCCCACCATGTCCATGGGAGGCGGCGGGGGCGGTCCTTGGGGCACCGCGCCTTTCCTGTGGCTGAATGCCGAGGGCAAGCGCTATATGAACGAGGGCATCACGGTAGGTGCTTTCGCCGCCACTCTGCGCCAGCCCTTGGGCGTCGTTGCTACGGTGACCGACAGCAAGTGGCTGGAGACGGTGCGGAATGCGAGCATCGATCATGGTGCGCCCAACTACACGCGCCCGCAATACTACGAGGATCTCGTGACCGACATGGCGGCCGTGGTCGGCGGCGGGGCCGAAGGCGGCGTTGTGCGCTCGTGCACCATCACCGAGCGCATGCCCTCTCAGGTGTTCGGCGCCGATGATTTGGAAACGGCGCTGAAATACGCCGGCTACGCCGAGGAAGTGATTCCCACCTGTATCGATTCCATCAACCGTTACAACGAGTTGTGCTATGCGGGCAAGGACACCGATTTCGGCAAGGACGCGCATCATATGGTGCCCATCGACGAGCCGCCCTTCTACGTCGCGCCGTCATCCAACAATGCCACCGGCACAGCGGGCCTGGTCACGCTGGCCGGCCTCATGACCGATGACACGCTGACGGTCATTCGTCCCGATTACACGCGGGTGCGGGGTCTGTACGCCGTGGGCAACTGCCTGGGCCAGCGCTACGGCAATGCCTATTCCACTCCTACGGCCGGCGTTTCCATCGGCATGGCCATGACCTACGGGCGCGTGGCCGGCAAGAACGCTGCGTCTCGCCGATAACTTTCCGCTATCAACGGTCGGCTCGACGCCTCCCTCCCGCGTCGACTACCGCGATAGAAGGCCCTCGGTCCGACAGACCGGGGGCCTTTCTCTGCGCAAAACTTGCCAAGTCGGCTTGGGCGCGGCTTCGCGCAAGGTCGGCGAGGTCTTGGGGCTAGCGCATGTTGGGCCAGTGATTGTAAAGGGCAATAAGCTCGTTTTTGGAATGGACGCCTAATTTTCCGTAGATGCGCTTGACGTGGGTTTTCACGGTGTGGAGCGACACGGTAAGTTGCTCGGCAATATGGTTGGCGGAATAGCCTTGCACAAACAGCGCGAATACCTCGTGCTCGCGCTGGGAGAGCCCGTAGCGTTCAGCGATTGCCCCGGCGGCGCTGGCATGGGAATCGCAGGTATGTCCGTCGCTGCTTGCGGAGTCGCACGTGGTTGTCGGAGCGCCCCGTTGGCCGCTTGCCGTTATTCCGAGCAGCGCGAAGAATATCACGCAGCAGATGGGGGTGAGCAGTTCGCGCAGCTCGGTGTCGATGAAGGGGGCCGCTAGAGCGCAGAGCACAATGAGGGCTCCCAGGCAGGCGTGGGCGCCGCAGAATAGCGTGCGCGCCCGAGCCGTGTCGGGGCCTGCCAGATAAATGGTGGAGATCCAGAAGCTGATCTGGAAGAGCGCGAAGGCGATACCGGTGCAGATGTAGCCGAAAACTCGAACAACTTCGATCTCGGTGAAGGTGAGCATCCAGCCGATCAGGATGGTGGCGGCAGCCACCGGGGCGATCCACAACGACCAATCGGTGAATCGTGTCCGCGGGGCCAGGGCTGCAAGGACCACGGCAGTGATGCTCCGAGGAATATCCATGAACAGGCTCAAGGGGGCCCTTGCTGTAGGAGGAGCGCCTCCTGCAACGGCGTTTCCCCATGTAAGGCCGAAGATCATACAGCAAAGGGCGCATCCCAACATTGGTTTCCACCATCGGGACGCAAGAGCGGAAACGGTCTTGAACGGTTCCTCTGCCCCGCCCGACACAGGCTTTGGAGAGCTTGGCTTTCTGGAGAGGATGCCATCGAGGGGCGCGGCGCTTGCCAGCAAAAACGCGCCGATAACGGCGAGGTTGTAGGGGCTGTCGGAAAAGGGAAGAAACAGTGCCTTCATCAGAAATGCCACCGCTAACATGGCGGCCGTGGTGGGGGCCAGCTGGATTGCGCCTAGGTGGCAGAAGGCCTCGGTCCAGCGGGCGAGCAGCAGCGCGCTGCCGATGCCGACGAGTGCGGCGCCCCCAGGTACTTGCAGCGGCGTCCCGAAATGGGCCCCGTGGTAGGAGAATGCCAAAGCGAAGCCTGCAATTAAGGGCAGCGAGCATAGGTAAGGGGAAAGAGGTAGCAGCCGATGGTGCCTGGCCGCGGGCAGAACGGTCAGAAGAAGGCAGCCGCCGATGGCTCCCGCAAGGTAGGCCAGGAAGAACGTCAAGGGCGAGATAGGGTCCACACCGGCGAGCGCGGCGGGGTCGGGCACCTCCGCAAAGCAGAGAAATGAGAAAGGAAGCGGCGCCGCGAACAGATAGCGCCACTGAATGCGGCGATTGCGGCTGCTCATGGCTTGCGACACGATTTCCTCCTGGGCTTCCCTAAATTTGAAGAGCTGGGAAAGAGTATAGCACCAGAGAGGCTCGCGAAAGACAGGCTGAGTTTCAGCTCTGTGAATCCACAATGGGGCAGATGAACCGGGCACATTCCTCGGTTTGGACGGCCTTCCGGCTCCCTGCGGGAGACGCCGGCCGCCCAGTTTCGGCTTAGGCCTTTAGGCCAGGGCGATGGTGCGGATGTCGCGGGGCACGTCGGCACCGGCGTAGAGGATGCCCTCTTCCACGAGCTCGGCGCCAATGGCGGCGTAGCCCGCGGCGGCCTCGCGGTTGCCCTCGATCTCCTCGGGGGTAAGCGCCCGGCGCACCTTCGCGGGCACGCCCACCACGAGCGAGCCCTCCGGCACGGCCATGCCCTCGGTGACGAGAGCGCCGGCGGCCACGAGGGAGTTGTCGCCGATCACGGCGCCGTTCATCACCACGGCTCCCATGCCCACCAGCACGTTGTCGCCCAGGGTGCAGCCGTGCACCACGGCCCCGTGCCCGATGGTGCAGCCGGCGCCCACGATGCAGTCGCGGTCGTAGTCCAGATGCAGGCAGGCGTTCTCCTGCACATTGGAGCCCGGGCCCACCACGATGCGGCTGCCGTAGTCGCCGCGCAGGCAGGCGTTGAACAGGATGGTGGCGTTCTCGGCCACTTCCACATGGCCCACGAGCGTGGCGTTGGGGGCGATGCGGGCGGCAGGGTGCAGGGTTACCTGGCGGTAGGTCATGGCGTCTCCTCAGAACGGGAACCGCAGGGCGATTCGCGATGTCGGTCGCCTTCCACCATACCGCGATCGGCGTCGCGGGGAAACACCCAAAGCGCGCGAATCGTTGCGCGTCAGCTCGCAGGCATCTTCTTTGCCGCGGCACGCCGTGTGTCCCGCGGCGCCTCTTAGGCGGCATACACCTCGTAGACGGCCGCGGCGGCATCGGTGATGTCGTCGAAGTCCCAGCTCTTGCCCGTGCGGGTGGCGCTGGTCGGGTCGTGCAGCACGATGCGGCTATCGCGGTCGATGTCGTCGAGCACCACGACGCTGGCCACCGGCGAGAAGGTGCCCGGCTCGGTGACCACGAGCACGGGGACGTTGGACACGATGGCCCGACGCAGGCTGTGGGCATCGCCGGCGATGGGGTTCAGCGTCAGGCCGAAGTCGGCGGCCGATTGCGTCAGGTAGGCGCTCACGGTGTCGACGCCCGAGGCGGTCAGATCGTGGTCGGCGGCCCATTGGGCGAAATCCACCGGCGTTCTGTCGGCCTGCCCCGTGACCGCCACGTAGGCCATGGCCAGCGCGGTCGGGGCGCCGCCGGCATCGGCCAAGGTGCTCTGCCCGTAGGGGGTGGCGCCCCAGGCGGCATCGGACTGGTACAGGGAGGGTATCTCGCCGGCCTTCCACTGGCTTGCCGGCGTGCTGACCGGCTTGGACACCTCTGCCGTCACATAGGGGGAATCGGCGTCGGCGGTGGCGGGCGCTAACAGGAGGTAGGCGGCCATGGCGGCGACGGTTAGCAGCGCTCCTAAGATTACGGCGGCCAGGGCCAAGGACAGGCTGCGGTGGGAGCGCACCATGGCGGCGAGCCCCACCGCTCTCAGCTCGTCGAAGTTCGAGCGGTCGGTGACATAGCTGCGAAACGCCCGCCACGACGGCGCATCCAGGGCGTAGGTGCCCCGCCGTGCCCGGGCGGCGATGAAGGGGTCGGCCTGGAAGGCGCCGGCGCCGGCGCAAAGGGGCTGGCTCGTAGCCGGGCGAACGGGATTCAAGAGATCGGCGGCCGGGCGGCTTGCCGGCGTGGGGGCGACGGCGGGCGCGGCGTCGGGGGAGCCTGCGGCGGCGGAAGGCGCGGCATCGCCGACCGGCAGCACGCCGGCGGGGCCGGTGACGGCGATGGCGAGGCTGGCGGAGGATGTTCCACGTGCCTCGGCGGCGATCGAGGCGGCTGCGGCTGGATCGGGAGCTGCCGCCGGGGCCTTCCTGCTGCGAAGCGGGCGCTCCCAATGCGGCAGGGCGTCCCAGGCGCGGGCGGCCGCGGTTACGAGGCGGTCGCGGGCTTCGGCTATGGTCTCGCTGCGTCGCGCCGCGGCGGGGCTTTTCCGGCGGTGCACTCTCACGGTAGTCGTCGCGGCCATGGTCCCTATCCTCTCTCACGGCGCGGATACAATCATTTGAAAGCATACGAACTGCCCGCGTGGCATCGGTGACAACCTGTCAACCGTCATCGGAAGGAGAGGGACTTGTCGCCCGCCTGTGGCGCTGGCGTTGCCTGTTGTAGTGCACCTGTTTCCGAGCCGTCGAAAAGAAAGTTGAGCATTTCGCCTTGCGTTGGCGAGAAGAAGGGGTATACTGCGCAGCCAAGTTCATAACGCACATGCGTTGACGAGGACCAGTAGGGGCCAAGCCGTCTGACAGCAAGCCTGCGGAATCTGCGAGCAGGCGTCGGCCGTTCCGAACAAGCCCTCCGAGCAGTTTGGTGAGAACGACGCCCGTGCTGCCGGCTTACCGCCGGGTGCGGGTGCGCAAGTAGCACCGGACCGGCGACACCGTCATATGTCGAGGCTCTTCTGCGGCCAGGCTCGCCCTGGCGTAGGCTGGCTCATCCCGGACCCGGTGCGAAAGCAGCGGGTTTTTTGTTTGCCGGGGCAAAAGCCGGCACGGGAAGAAAGGAGAGCTAGTGGCACTGCGCAGCGACCAGATCAAGCGCGGGGTGGCTCGTGCGCCGCATCGGAGCCTGCTGAAGGCCGACGGTATCACCGACGAGGAGATGGAGCGCCCCTTCATCGCCGTCGTCAACGCGCGCAACGACATCATCCCCGGGCATACCCATCTCGATAAGATCTGCGAGGCCGTGAAGGCCGGCATCTATATGGCCGGCGGCGTGCCCTTCGAGATTTCCACCATCGGGGTGTGCGACGGCATCGCCATGAACCACGAGGGCATGCACTACTCGCTCGTGAGCCGCGAGGTCATCGCCGACTCGGTGGAGTGCGCCGTGGCCGGCCACGGCTTCGACGGCATGGTGTGCATCCCCAACTGCGACAAGATCGTGCCCGGCATGATCTTGGGCGCGCTGCGGGTGAACGTGCCCACGGTGTTCGTCTCGGGCGGCCCGATGCTTCCCGGCGTGGCACCCGACGGCACCCCCACCGACCTGAACACGCTCTTCGACGGGGCGGGGAAGGTGGCCGCCGGCACCATGACCGAGGAGGAGCTCGCCTACTTCGAGGACACGGCCTGCCCCACCTGCGGCAGCTGCTCGGGCATGTTCACGGCGAACTCCATGAACTGTTTGTGCGAGGCTTTGGGGATTGCCCTCCCCGGCAACGGCACCGTGCCGGCTGTTTATTCCGAGCGCATTCGGCTGGCCAAGCGCGCCGGCATGAAGGTGATGGAGCTCGTGGGCGAGAACGTGTGCCTGAAAGACATCCTGAACGAGGCGGCCGTGCGCAACGCCATGGGATGCGACATGGCCTTCGGCGGCTCCACCAACACGGTGCTGCACCTCACGGCCATCGCGAATGCGGCGGGCTGCCCTATCACCATGGACACGTGGGATGCCGTCAGCGCCCGCACGCCGCATCTGGTGAAGCTCGCGCCGGCTGGCCCGCGCCCGCTCATCGACCTGTACCGCGCGGGAGGGGTGCCGGTGGTGCTGGCCGAGCTCGACCGGCTGGGCCTCATCGACCGGGACGCCCGCACCTGCATGGGGCCCATGGGGGACTACCTCGATTACATGCACGCCGCCTGCGCCGGGGCCGACGGCGAGGTCGTCCGCGCCCACGACAACCCCTTCTCGGCCGAGGGCGCCCTGCGGGTGCTTCACGGCAACATCGCGCCGGACGGGGCTATCGTGAAGAAGGCCGCTGTGGCCCCTTCCATGCTGTGCCACACCGGCCCGGCCCGGGTGTTCGACTCCGAGGAGGAGGCCTGCGCGGCCATCAACGGCGGGGCCATCTCTCCCGGTGACGTGGTGGTCATCCGCTACGAGGGGCCGGCCGGCGGCCCGGGCATGCGCGAGATGCTCGCACCCACCTCGGCCATCTGCGGCCGCGGGCTCTCCGAGAGCGTGGCGCTCATCACCGACGGGCGCTTCTCGGGCGCCACCAAGGGGCCGGCCGTGGGGCACGTGAGCCCCGAGGCGGCCGCCGGCGGCCCCATCGCGCTCATCTGCGAGGGCGACTCGGTCACTGTGGACATCGAGGGCGGCCGCCTGACTTTGAACGTGGGCGAGGACGAGCTTGCCCGACGCCGGGATATGTGGGTGCCGCCCGCGCCCAAGCACGACCACGGGGTGCTGGCCAAGTACGCGAAGCTGGTTTCCTCTGCCGACAAGGGGGCGATCGTTATATGAGCGAGAACAGGGAAGAGATGAAAGCCGCGCGCCGCAGCGCCGCGAGCGAGGGCGCCTGCCGGGGCCTGGGAAGCCGCACGGCGAAGCAGGGCGCCACCATGCTCGGCGCCGAGGCGGTGGTGGCGAGCTTGGAGGCCGAGGGGGTCGACACCGTGTTCGGCTACCCGGGCGGCCAGGCCATCAAGCTCTACGACGCCCTGTACGACTCCGAGCAGATCGCCCACGTGCTCGCCCGCCACGAGCAGGGGGCCGTGCACATGGCCGACGGCTATGCGCGGGCCACGGGGCGGCCGGGTGTGGTGATGGTCACCTCGGGCCCGGGCGCCACCAACACCGTCACGGGCATCGCCACGGCCTACATGGACTCGGTGCCGCTCGTCGTCATCACCGGCCAGGTGGGGCGCGGGGTCATCGGCACCGACTCGTTCCAGGAATCCGACATCGTGGGCATCACCATGCCGGTGGTGAAGCACTCCTACCTGCTGCAGTCCACCGACGAGCTCACGCGCACCATCCGCGAGGCCTTCCACATCGCCGTCACCGGGCGCCCCGGCCCGGTGCTCATCGACATCCCGAGCGATGTGGCCGGCGAGGAGATGGTCTTCGAGTACCCCGACGACGTGAGCCTGCCCTCCTACAAGCCCACCTACCGCGGCAACGCCAAGCAGATCCGCACGGCTTGCCGCCTTCTGGAAGAGGCCGAGCAGCCGCTTTTGTACGTGGGCGGCGGCGTCGTCTCCTCGGGGGCCACCGAGGAGCTTGTGGCCCTCATGGACGCCATGCAGGTGCCCGCGGTGGTCACCCTCATGGGCAAGGGCGGCGTGCCGGCGAGCCACCCGCTGAACCTGGGGCCGGTGGGCATGCACGGGGCGAAGTACTCGAACATGGCCATGACCGAGGCCGACCTCATCATCGCGGCGGGGGCCCGCTTCTCCGATCGCGTCACCGGGCGCGTGTCCGAGTTCGCCCCCAACGCCAAGATCGTGCACATCGACATCGACCCGGCCGAGATCGGCAAGATCCGCGATGCGGACGTGCCCATCGTGGGAGACTTGAAGGGCGTGCTCGCGGGCATGCTGGAGTGCCTGGCCAAGGCCGGCGCCGCCCCGCGCGACGACCAGTGGGTGGCCGACATCGCCGCCTGGCGGGAGCGCTACCCGTTCTACCACCCCAACATGGCGGTGAACGAGGAAGAGGACGAGATCGTGCCCGAGCTGGTCATCGCCGAGCTCGGGCGCCAGCTGGACCCGGCGGCCTCCATCGTCACCACCGAGGTGGGCCAGCACCAGATGTGGGCCCACCAGTTCCTGCACCGCGAGCGGCCGCGCACCTTCCTGTCCTCCGGCGGCCTGGGCACCATGGGCTTCGGCTTCCCGGCGGCCATCGGGGCCGCGGTGGCGCGGCCGGAGGCCGCGGTGGTCTGCATCGCCGGCGACGGGTCGTTCCAGATGAACTCCCAGGAGATGGCCACCGCCGCCATCAACGGCGTTCCCGTGAAGGTGATGATCCTCGACAACCGCTGTCTGGGCATGGTGCACCAGTGGCAGAAGCTGTTCTACGGCCGCCGCTACTCCCAGACGCTTTTGGCGCCGGTGCCCGATTTCGTGAAGCTGGCAGAGGCCTACGGCTGGGCGGGCGAGCGCGTGGAGGCGCCCGGCGAGGTGGCCGGGGCCATCGCCCGCATGCTGGCCGCGCCGGGCCCCTACCTCTTGGACGTGGCCATCTCGCCCGAGCAGAACGTGTATCCCATGGTGGCCCCGGGGGCGGCCCTCGACAACGTCATGGGCGCCATCGACGTGGCCGTGGGGGCCGTGCGCACCGATGTGCCCGCCGCTTCTGGATCCCCGCGGGCCCGCACGGCCGGCGCGCCGTCCGGGGCCACGTCGCCGTGTGCGAAGATCGACGCCCAGTTCGGCGGCCGATGGGAGGTCGACCCCGAGGACACCGGCGCGCGCTTGGGCCAGGACGGCTCCACGGTAGACGTGCGCCCCGAAGACTGGAAGACCCTCTTCCGCGCCGGCGACGAGGGAAAGGAGGACCGGCGATGAAGCACATCCTGTCCGTTCTGGTGGAGAACCGCCCCGGCGTGCTCTCCCGCGTGACCGGCCTCATCTCCCGGCGCGGCTTCAACATCGAGTCGCTGTCGGTGGGACCTACCGAGGATGCCACCATGTCGCGCGTCACCGCCATCGTCATGGCCGACGATGTGGCCTTTGAGCAGATCACCAAGCAGCTGCACAAGCTCATCAGCGTCCACAAGATCACCGATCTCACCGACGAGGGGGCCATCGAGCGAGAGCTGGCGCTGTTCAAGGTGAGCGCCCCGCCCGAGCGGCGAAGCGAGGTCATCGAGATCGCCAACATCTTCCGCGCGAAGATCGTGGATGTGGGGCGTGCGACGCTCACCGTGGAGGCTACCGGCGACGACGCGAAGCTCACAGGTCTGGAGGACCTGTTCCGCGCCTACGGCATCAAGGAGATCGTCCGCACCGGCAAGATCGCCCTGTCGCGCTCGAGCCGCGATTAGAACCCGTTACCGAACATCAGCCAACGACGAGAAAGGAAACCCATGGCTGTCACCATCTATTACGAGCAGGACTGCAACCCCGACATCATCAAGGGCAAGAAGATCGCCATCATCGGCTACGGCTCCCAGGGCCACGCCCATGCGCTGAACCTGAAGGACTCCGGCTGCGACGTGCGCGTGGGCCTGCGCGAGGGCTCGGCGTCCCGGGCCGCGGCCGAGGAGGCCGGGCTGCGCGTGTGCGACATGGCCACGGCCGCCGAGGAGGCCGACCTCATCATGGTTCTCGTGCCCGACGAGCTGCAGCCGGCCGTCTATGAGGAGTTCATCGCCCCGCACCTGAAGCCCGGCGACACGCTCGCCTTCGCCCACGGCTTCAACGTGCACTACGGCTATATCACCCCGCCCGAGGACGTGGATGTCATCATGTGTGCGCCGAAGGGCCCCGGCCACATCGTGCGCCGCCAGTACACCCAGGGGTCTGGCGTGCCGGACCTCATCTGCGTGGCCCAGGACGCCTCGGGCACCGCTTGGGACACGGCGCTCTCCTACGCCTGGGGCGTGGGCGGGGCACGCTCCGGCATCATCAAGTGCACCTTCGCCCAGGAGACCGAGGAGGACCTCTTCGGCGAGCAGGCGGTGCTCTGCGGCGGTCTCGTGGAACTGGTGAAAGCCGGCTTCGAGACACTCGTGGAGGCGGGCTACCCGCCCGAGCTCGCCTACTTCGAGTGCTACCATGAGATGAAGATGATCGTGGACCTTATGTACGAGAGCGGCATCCACTTCATGAACTACTCCATCTCCAACACCGCCGAGTACGGCGAGTACTACGCCGGCCCCAAGGTCATCAACGAGCAGAGCCGCCAGGCCATGCGCGACATCTTGGCCCGCATCCAGGACGGCACTTTCGCCCGCGAGTTCGTCGAGGACTGCAACAACGGGCACGCATGGCTCTTGAAGCAGCGCGAGGCCATCAACACCCACGAGATCGAGAAGACCGGCGAGCGCATTCGCTCCATGTTCTCCTGGGATAAGTAGCTCCAAGCTTCTGACCTGGCGATACAATCCCTGTCACGCAAACGCGTGACAGGGATTTTTTCGTCTTGCGTGACAAAATCACGGTTCTGCGTGATAGCCAGGCGCCGGTTTCGGGGGCATAGTGGGCAGCGTTGAGACAACGGCAACTGTGAAGCGCGGCGGAGGGAAGAGCGTCGGCCGGCTTCGAAGCGAAGAAGGAGATTTCCCCTATGAAGATTCTTGGTCTGGGCGTGCCCGAGCTCGTTATCATCCTCGTCGTCGTGCTGCTCATCTTCGGCCCGAAGAACCTGCCCAAACTCGGCGCCTCCCTCGGCAAGACCGTGAAGAGCCTGCGCGAGGGCATGGCCTTCGACAAGAAGGACGACGAGGGCGCTGAGGAGATCGTCGAGATCGTGGAGGACGAGCCCGAGCCGGCCGTGGCCGGCGCGGGTGCGACCGAGGTGAAGACGGTCAAGAAGGTCGTCAGGAAAAAGGCCGAGTAAACTCCCTTTTGCGAACCACCCCGCGGCCCTCGGGCGCGGGGCGTTCAACCCTCCCTCCCAAGCGAAGCGGCGTCTGCCTTTCGGCAAGCGCCGCTTCGCTTCGTTATGGGGTACAATAGGCAGCCGGCAATGAACGATGATGAGAGGGGAGGGCTTGTGGGCCATTCGGTAGCGCCGCGCCTGCGCCAGGCCCGGCTCGCCATCATCGGATTCGGCTGCAACCAGGCGTTCCTATTCGCCATGTTGTATCTCGGTTCCTACAACGAAGGTTCCCAGCACGGGTTTTTCGTCGACCGAGCCGACCTGCTCTGCGTGCTCGTCGCCATGGCGGCCACCTTCGCCCTCATGATGCGCGCCCGTCCCCGCGCCGTGCTCATGGCGGGTGCCGAGAAGCTGGCCGCCTGCCTTGCGGTCCCCCTCTGCGCGGTGCTCTTCGCGCTCGTGGCCCTGCGCGCGGCGCTGCCCGGGGTGCCCTGGCTCGCCTTCGCTGTAATCGAGGGCGTTGTGGCCGGGGTGCCGCTGGCGCTGCTTCTGTGCCTGTGGGGCCGTGTGCTCGGCGAGGTCTCCATCGACCAGTCGGTGCCCGAGGTGTTCATCGGCAGCGCCCTGGGTGCTGCGGTATGCTTCCTCGTTATGGCCGTGCCGGTGGCGGGGGCCTACGTGGTGCTGTACGCGCTGCCCGTGGGAAGCGCCTGGGCCCTGCGCGCCTTGAGCGCCGTTCCCGCCGGGGGACAGACGCGGCCCGCGGATGCAGCCGGGGCGCAGGCGCCGCGCACCTCCGGCGCCTCTTCCGTGCCCGATGCGGCGGGGGCGGCCCCGTCGGAGGAGGCAGCGAAGCTCTCGGGGCGCATCGTCGCGGGCACGGTCGTCTACGGCGTGGCCACCGGGGCCGTGGAGGCCCTGGCCGCCAGCGCCGAGTACTCGGCCCACGCGTCGCTCTCCGTCACCTTCGCGCTGTTCGTGCTGTACTGCGTGGCGGCTCTCCAGTTGTACGGGGGCCGGCCCCTGTCGGCCGGGGTGCGGGCGGTGCTGCCCGGCGGCAACGGGGCGGAGGTGGGGCCCCTGGGCGGTGCCTACCGCTTGGCGCTCCTGCTCATGGTCGGCGGCTTTGTGGCCGTGCCCCTGCTTGAGAGCGTGGGCGTGTCCGGCGTATCGGTGGTGCTGGCGGGATATCTCGGCATCTTCTCGGTGCTCATCTCGCTGTTCCTCATCATGGGGCGCATCGCCGGGCGCGACAGCGTGCGGTCCTTCGCCCGGGGCTTCGCGGCCCTATTCTCCGGCGAGATCGCCGGCGTGCTGCTCGGCGGGGCCATCGGGGCGGTCCCCGGCACCTTCGATGTCTCGGCGGCGCTTGTGGCCGCGGCGGGGGTGGCGGTCATGTACGCCTACCTATTTTTGTTCACCGAGCGCGACATGGCGGCCCTGTCGGTGGTGGTGGCCCAGACCGACCGGTTCGAGGAGGCCTGCGCGCGCATCGTCGGCGAGGCCAAGCTCTCCAAGCGCGAGGCCGAGATTCTGCCTTTGGCCCTGCGCGGCCGCACCGCCGAGCGCATTGCCGGCGAGTTCTTCATCTCGAAGAACACCGTGGACACCCATCTGCGCCGCATTTACGCGAAGTGCGGCGTGCACACCCGCCAGGAGCTCATCGACCTGGCAGAGCGCATCGAAGGCGAGCTGTCATAGGCTATGGGCGCCCAGCACGGTTTCTCGTTCAGCGAATTTTCACAGGTGGGCTTCGTCTCCGATGCCGTGCGCCCGGACGGGCGCGGCGGCGCGGCGGGTGCCCGCATCGAGGAAGGAAGTCTCATGGAGGTCACCCTCTACTCCGACGGAAGTTCCCGGGGCAACCCCGGGCCGGGCGGCTACGGCACTATCCTGCGCTACAAGGCCCCTTCGGGCGCGGTGCACGAGAAGGAGTTCTCCGAGGGGTTCTCCTGCACCACGAACAACCGCATGGAGCTGCTCGGCTGCATCGTGGGCCTGGAGGCGCTGCGCCGCCCCTGCACGGTGACGGTGTACTCCGATTCGCAGTACCTCGTGAACGCCTTCAACCAGAACTGGGTGGCCGGCTGGCTCAAGCGCGGCTGGAAGAACGCGCAGAAGCAGCCAGTGAAGAACGCCGATCTGTGGAAGCGCCTCTTGGCCGCCAAAGAGCCCCATGTCGTCACGTTTGTCTGGGTGAAGGGGCATGCGGGCCACGCCGAGAACGAGCGGTGCGACGCGCTCGCCACCGCTGCCGCCGACAACCCCGCCTGCCATAAAGAGGACGCGGGGTTTAAGGGCTAGGCGAGGTCGGCGCAGTAGCTGCGGGGGTGGATGCGCCGGCCGCTTTCCGGGAACAGGTGGGCGTAGATGGCCATGAAGTAGCTATCGGTCATGGACGCCAGGTAGTCCACCACGATCTGGTTGGGCTCGCCGGCCAGGTAGGTCTCGGGCGTGACCGAGCGCGACTGGGCCGCCAGGCGCTTCACGTGGTGGCGGAAAACGGGGGAGTTCTGCCGCCCGTGGACAAGGTCGTCCAGCAAGCGCGCGTACATCTCCTCGAACATCTCCTCCACGATGTTCTCGGTCGCATCCACCATGCCCTCGCGCTCGTAGATGATCTCGTAGTTCTGGCGCTTGGCCCGCTTCAGGTCGGCGAAGATCTCCGCGCTCATGGCGATACGGTCGCGCCCGTAGGAGTTGTTCACGATGTCCACGGTGAGGTTGTTGATGATGGCGGCGTTCGTGACGCCCATGACCTCGCTCTCGAACACGTCGTAGGAATCGAGCACGCCCATGGCCACGGCGTCCTGGCGGTCCTTGCCGATGTAGGCGATCATGTCGGACACGCGCACCACGCAGCCCTCGAGGGTGGAGGGCCTCAGCGTCTTGATGACCTGCTCGTCGGCGTTGCAGGCGGCCACGAGCGCGTCGAGCTCGTCGAAGGTGGCCGTGGTGCCGACCGAGAGCACCTGCTGGGCGAACTCGCCGTTGTGGCAGAGCACGCCGTCCAAGGTCTGCAGCGAGATGTTGCGCCGGTACAGGTCGTCGAGCACCCGCACCGAGTGCACGTTGTGGTTGAAGTAGCGCCCGGTGCGCCCGTGGTAGCAGGCCGACAGGAACCGCTCGCCGGCGTGGCCGAAGGGGGTGTGGCCCACGTCGTGGCCGAGTGCGATGGCCTCGATGAGGTCGGTGTTCAGGCCCAAAAGCGCGCCGATGCCCCGAGCGATGCGGCTCACGAGCTGCACGTGCAGCCCGCGCCGCGAGATCTCGTCGTTCTCGGCGAAGGAGAACACCTGGGTCTTGTCGGCATAGCGGTTGTAGGCCGGGATGTTGAGCACCTTCTCGATATCGCGCGCGAAGGCCGGCCGCGTGAGGGTGGCCGCGTCGTGGGGAAGATCCTCGCGCCGGGTGATGGCCCTATCGTCGAACCGGTAGGGGGACAGCGTGCCGGTCGCGCGGTCCTCGCGGATGGCCTCTTCCACCAGCGGATCCAAAGTCAGGTAGGGGATGCGCGCAGATGCCATGGTCGCTCGCTTTCTCGCTCGTCGTCATTCGCGGCCTATTGTAGTGTCTGAAACATTTGTTTGCAGGCGGGGTGGTATACTTCACAGGAAAAAGAGCAACGGGAAGGAGCGCGGGCGCGTGGCGGGCATCAGCGACGAGGACATCCAGAAAGTGCGCGACGCGAGCGACCTTATCGCCGTCGTCGGCGAGCGCGTGCCGGTGAAGCAGAAGGGCCGCGACTTCTGGTGCTGCTGTCCCCTGCACCAGGAGAAGACCCCCTCGTTCAAGATGGATCCCTCCACGCAGCTGTGGCATTGCTTCGGCTGCGGCGAGGGGGGCGATGTGTTCGCCTTCGTCATGAAGACCGAGGACCTCACCTTTCCCGAGGCGGTGCGAAGGCTGGCCGAGCGCGCCCACATCGACATCGTGGAAAGCGGCGGGCGCGCCATTCCCGCCAGCCAGAAGGCGCGCCTGAAGGAGATCTGCGCGCGCACGGCCGAGTTCTATCACACCCAGCTCATGCGCGGACGCGGGGCGGAGGCCGACGCCGCCCGGGCCTATCTGGCCGGCCGCGGCTTCGGGGGCGACGTGCCGAGGAAGTGGAACTTAGGCTTCGCCCCCGGCCGCGGCGCGCTCGTGCGGCACTTGACCCAGCTCGGCTTCAAGCCTGCCGACATGATCGCCGCCAACGTGGCCCTGGACGGACGGGGCGGCCCGGTGCGCGACCGCTTCTACAATCGGGTGATGTTCCCCATCTTCGACGTGTCGGGCGACTGCATCGCCTTCGGCGGCCGCGTCATCGGCACCGGCGAGCCGAAGTACCTGAACTCCGGCGAGACGCCGCTGTTCCACAAGTCCCAGGTGCTCTACGGGCTCGATCACGCGAAGGCTGCCATGGCCTCTTCGGGCGTGGCCATCGTGGTAGAGGGCTACACCGATGTGATCGCCCTGCATGAGGCGGGTATCGAAAACGCGGTGGCCACCCTCGGCACGGCGCTCACCATGCGGCACATCCGGGTGCTCTCGCGCCATGCCTCAAAGCGCATCGTGTACCTGTTCGACGGCGATGCGGCCGGCCAGCGTGCGGCCGATCGGGCGCTGGCCTTCATCGACAAGTCCATGACGCCGGAGGCCGGGCGCTCCCAGGTGGAGCTCGTGGCCGTCACGCTGCCCGACAACCTGGATCCGGCCGAGTTCGTGACCGCCCGCGGCGCCGATGCGCTGCAGGCGCTGGTGGATGGGGCCAAGCCGCTTCTGGAGTACGGCATCGATCGGCGCTTGGCGAGCCACAACCTGGATACGGCCGAGGGGCGCGCCCGGGCGCTCGAGGCGTGCCTGGAGGTGCTCGCGCCCATCAAGGAGTCTATTCTGGCGAAGGACTACGCCGTGCAGCTGGCAGGACGGCTGCGCCTGCGGGAAAACGACGTGCTGGAGGCGCTCGCCGCCAAGGAGCCGGCGCGCTACCAGGATCGCGACCGCGAGGCCGAGGCGGCCGCGGTGCCGCCGCGGGCCCCGCAGCGCGCGCTTTCCCAGGCCGAGCGCAACCGTCTGCGCTTCGAGCGGGAATTTTTGAGTCTCGTGGCCCAAAACCCGCTCGTGGGCCTTGCCCATGCCGATGCGCTCGCCCAGATTCAGTGGCACGAGGACGTGCACCGGATTTTGGCCGAGTCCATCTTGTCCACGCTGGCCGAGAACCCCGCTGTCGCGCCGGCCGAGGTGGTCACCCGTGCGGCCACGGCCACGCCGCACGCGGCCCGGGTGCTCACTGGGGGCGGCTCTGTGGCCGCTGCGCCCGAGGTTGCCGGTGCCTATCTGGCCGAGGAGCTGGCCCTAGGCGATGCCGAGGAGGCTGCCGGTGCCCTCTTGGCCCAGCTGGCCGCCGGGGTCTCGCCGGAGGAGGCCGAGCTTCTGCACGCCGCCGTCACGGCCCTGCAGAAGGATGTGGCCGCGCGGCGGGTGGCCCATCGCGCCCTGCCCCAGGAGTAGCGTCCGGCGGCGGGCGGCATCGGGGCACGCCGCTGCGTTTGCGGGGCGGCCGCGCTGCATCCGGGGGCAGCCCTTCTGCGGCGCTTTCTCCGTCTGCATCTGCGGCTTTTTCCGTCTTGCCTCTCCGCCGTCTGGCGCTGCGCCGCCGATGGCGGGAGCGGAAGCGGAGATTTCGCGCGGTATATGGACGGCGCGGGTGCTTCGGTTCACAATATATTAGTTAATCGCAGCTTCATGCCATCCCGCCGCGCGCGGCGGGTCCCATACTCGAGAAAAGGAGCCTTCGTGCTGCCCATCGTCATCGCCCCCGATCCGCTGCTCGCCACCGTGTGCGAGCCGTGCGATTTGTCCGACAAGTCCCTCAAGCGCCTCTCCAAGCAGATGGCCCATGCCATGTACAAGAACTACGGCTGCGGTATCGCCGCGCCCCAGGTGGGCGTTACCAAGCGCCTTGTCGTCATCGATGTCGACTGGGACGGCGAGAAGGGGGAGAAGAACCCCATCGTGCTCGTGAACCCCGAGATCGTGGAGCTCGCCGGCGAGCCCGAGGAGGGCGGCGAGGGCTGCCTGTCGTGCCCCGGCGTCACCGTGCCGGTGAAGCGTCAGCCCTGGGCGCGCGTGCAGTACTACGATCTGGACGGCGAGCTGTGGGAGATCGAGGGCGACGGCCTGCTCGGTCGCTGCCTGCAGCACGAGATCGATCACTTGAACGGCAAGACGCTCTTCGAGAGCTGCGATGCCGTTACGCGCATCGAGGCCTTGCGCGCCTACGACGAGGCCAAGGCCGCCGGCGCGCGACCTGGCGACACCGACATCGAGGTGAAGTAGGGTGCGCGTCGTCTACATGGGCACGCCGGCCTTCTCGGCCGACATCTTGGAGCAGCTCATCCCGCACCACGAGGTGGTGGCCGTCTACACTCGGCCCGATGCGGTGCGCGGCCGCGGAAGGGAGCTCGCGCCTTCGCCGGTGAAGCGGGTGGCCGAGGCGGCCGGCATTCCCGTGCGCTGCCCGCGTACCCTGCGCGATGCCGAAGAGCAGGCCGCGCTTGCCGCGCTTGCCCCTGACGTCATCTGCGTGGCTGCCTACGGCATGCTCCTGCCGCCCGAGGTGCTGGCCGTTCCCGTTCACGGCTGCCTGAACGTGCACGGCTCGCTTCTGCCGCGCTGGCGCGGGGCGGCCCCCATCGAGCGGGCCATCCTCGCGGGTGATGCGGAGGTGGGCGTGTGCATCATGGCGATGGAGGAGGGGCTTGACACGGGCGACTTCTGCGTGTGCCGCTCCATCCCGGCCGACGGCGCCACCGCCGAGAGCCTCACGGCCGATCTGGCCGACCTGGGTGCGAGTGCGCTTCTGGTGGCCCTCTCTCAGGTGGAGGCGGGCCGCGTTGCCTGGGTACGCCAGGACGAGACACAGGTCACCTATGCCGATAAGATCGCCAAGGGCGAGCTGAACCTGGATCCCGCCGAGCCGGTTGTCGTGAACGACCGCCGGGTGCGCGCGTCGAGCGCGGCCCATCCGGCCCGCTGCCTCATTGGCGGACGTGGCGTAACGGTGCTGTCCGCCCATCCCGCCCCAGGCGTTGCCCTGGTTTCGGGAGCGGCGCGGCTTTCCGCCAAACGACTGTATATCGGGTGCGCCGACGGCGCCCTGGAAGTAACCGAAGTGAAGCCCGATGGCAAGCGTGCCATGGAGGCAAAGGCCTTCGCAGCCGGCGTGCCCGCGCTGCGGGGCGAGGAAGGAACCTGGTCCTGTGTCTAACGATCACCACTCCCACAATCAGCGGCGCTCCTACGATCGTGCCTCCCAGGGCGATCGCAACGCCCAAGGCGGCCCGCGTCAGAATCGCGGACCGCGTCCCGGCGGCAAGCCCTACGGCAATCGGGACGGCAAGCCCGGCGGCTTCCGCGGCGGCAAGCCCTCCGGCCCCCGCAAGGACGGCAAACCCTACGGCAGCCGTGACGGCAAACCCGGCGGCTTTCGCAAGGACGACCGCGGCCCCCGCAGGGACAGCGGCTTCCGCAAGGACGGCCCCCGCGACGGCAAGCCGTTCGAGAAGCGGCGCTTCGACGACGAGCGCCCCCGCGGCCCACGCAAGGACTTCAAAGACCGCGACGGCAAGCCCGGCGGCTTCCGCAAGGACGATCGCGGCCCGCGTCGCGACTTCCGCGAGCAGAGCCATCCGCGCGAGGTGTTCGTCGACGGCAAGTTGATGGCCGCTCCCGACCAGGATGCCCCGCGCCACCGCGACGACCGCGGCGGCTTCCGCGGCGGCCCGCGCCGCGGTCAGGAGACTGGCGTGAAGGCCCATAAGGCCACCACGGCGCGCCAGCTGGCCCTGGCGGCCCTTCACCAGATGCGCGGTCGCGATGCCTTCGCCCAGGACATTATCGCCAAGACCATCGATACCTCCCGCATCTCCCGGGAAGAGCGGGCCTTCGCCACGCGTCTCGTGCTCGGCGTGGCCAGCACTCGCGGTACGCTGGAGGAGATCGTGACCAGCTGCATGGACTCGCCCGACGACGCGGCCCCCGCTGTGCGCGACGCGCTGTGCCTGTCGACCTACGAGATCGTCTTCCTGCAGAAGAGCCCGCATGCGGCGGTGGATCAAGGCGTCGAGCTGGTAAAATCGGTAGCTCCCCGCGCGGGGGGCTTGGCCAACGCGGTGCTGCGTCGGGTGGTGCGCGCCAAGGAGGACTTCCCCTTCGGCGATCCGCGCACCGATATCGCGGCCTATGCGCGCCTGCATGGATTCCCCGTGTGGCTCGCCAAGCGGCTCATCGTCGAGCTGGGGCCCCAGAGCGCCCGCGACTTCATGGTGGCCTCCAACGAGCCCGCGCCGGTGTTCGTCGCCGTGAACGCCGTAAAGGCCACCGACGACGAGGTGGTCGCGGTGCTGGCCGATGCCCACGGCGAGCCGAAGCCGGTGGAGGTGAACGGGCGCGCGGTGCCCGGTTGCTACCGCGTGTGCTCCGGCGTGCCGCTGCTTGACGGCCGCGTGCGGCGCATGTTCAGCCAGGGCCTCCTGCTCGTGAGCGACGCCACTTCCCAGGCCATTGCGAGCCTGGTGGTGGGCGAGGACGCGCCGGCTTCCTTCCTGGAGGTGGGCGCCGGGCGCGCCACCAAGACCATCCTCGGCCAGAGTCTGGCCTATCGCCGCTTCGGCGCGCAAATTCCCGACTATGTGACCGTGGACGTGCATGCCTTCAAGACGAAGCTTCTGCAGGAGCGTGCCGAGCAGTACGGCATCCAGGTGGCCGAGCCCTTCATCGGAGACGCCACCGATCTGAACGCGCTCGTGGGCGAGCGCACTTTCGACCGCGTATTCATCGATTCGCCGTGCACGGGCCTGGGCACCCTGCGCCGCCATGCCGATATCCGCTGGCGTTTGCGTCCCGAGACCATCGAGGAGTCGGCCGAGCTGGACGCGCGTCTGCTCGCGAGCGCGGCGCCCCACGTGGCACCGGGCGGCATCCTGGCCTACGCCACCTGCACCATCACTCGCGAGGAGAACGCCGATGCGGTGGAGGCCTTCCTGGCCACCGAGGCCGGTGCCGCCTTCGAGGTCGTGCCCTACGACAACTCCGATCTGGGCATCGAGTCGCCGTTCTTCTCGGTGTCCCTGGAGCCCGGCGGCCCCGATGCCCACTTCCTCGCCCTTTTGCGGAAGAAGGCCTAAGGAACTGAGACGGCTGCCTCTGCGATGCGGATCCGCCGGGAGCTCCGGGATTCCCGGCGGCTTATCTTCCAAGGCGAAGAGGCCTTTTTGCGACAAATAGGCCGATCGAGCGACATTTGACGGCTCGAAATGAGCCTATCTGCGACAAATAAGACGATGGGGCGACATTTTTTGACTTACGATGTCGCCCAATCAATCGATTTGTCGCATTTTGCGTTTCTCGTTCGGGACAGACGCTTCTAAGTGGAGTGACGGGGAATCTCTCCGGGAAGAAGGGAATCTCTTCGGGAGGGAGGAATCTCTCCTAAAGGGAGGGGTATGGTTGCGAAGAAGGAGCCCCTCGATGGGGTAAAGCGGTTTCGGCGGAGCTGCGGCTTCCTTCGAGGTATCGTCGCCTCTGCTTTTCGTCTGCGCCGATAGCGTGCCCGTGGGAAAAACTATGGGTGCATTGCCGATATTTTTACGAATGTGAAACGTTGACCGTCGGGGTGTCAGTAAAATAACGGGCTACGTATTATTCCGAGATCGAAAAGGAGGTCGCAGGTCGTGGAGCCGAATATCAAAGAGGTGGCGGGGCGCATCCGCGCTCTGCGCGAGGACATGGATCTCACCCTGCAGGAGATGGCCGAGGCCACGGGCCGCACCACTGCCGAGTACGCCGCTCAGGAAAGCGGTGAGGAAGACCTGTCCTTCACCTTCCTGTACAAGTGCGCCGACAAGTTCGGCGTGGACGTCATCGAGCTTTTGACCGGCGAAAACCCGCACTTGACGGGCTACTCGCTCACCCGTGCCGGCGAGGGGCTGTCCATCAAGCGCCGCGCGGGCTTCGAGTACCTGCACAAGGCGCCGCACTTCCGCCACAAGCTGGCCGAGCCCTTCGTGGTGACCGCTCCCTATCTGGAAGAGGAGCAGGACGTGCCGGTGCACCTATCGCGCCACGAGGGCCAGGAGCTCGATTTCATCATCTCCGGCCAGATGCGCTTCGCCTACGAGGACCACGAGGAGATCCTGAACGCGGGCGACGTGGTCATGTACGATTCCGGCCGCGGCCACGGCATGGTAGCCACCGGCGGCGCGCCCTGCGTGTTCCTCGCTATCGTCATGAAGCCCGAGGGGGAGAAGATTATCTAGGCGGCCCGGCCCGCGCTCGCAGCGCCTTTGTGTGCATGCGTGCGGGTGGCTCCGGCGTCGCCTTTCCACGATCATCTTTCGCCGACGACTTTATGAACAAGGAACCTATCATGCGACATATCAACGAACGTTACGGCACCGAGGCCTACGACGACAACGGCCTGCTCACCCAGTTCGACGTGAACGTGCCCGCCGACTTCAACTTCGCCTACGACGTGGTGGACGACATCGCCCTGGCCGACCCCGACCGCACCGCCATGGTGTGGTGTAACCCCGAAGGCGAGGAACACGTCTTCACCTTCGCCGACATGAAGTACTGGTCGGACAAGACGGCCAACTTCTTCGCGGAGTGCGGCATCGGCCGCGGCGACTTCGTCATGGTCATCCTGCGGCGCCACTATCAGTTCTGGTTCACCATGCTGGCCCTGGAAAAGCTGGGCGCGGTGGCGGTGCCCGCTACCTTCATGCTGAAGGAGCACGATCTGACGTACCGCCTCAAGGGTGCCGACATCAAGGCCGTGGTGTGCACGAGCGCCGGCGACATCGCCGATGTGGTGGACGCCGTGGCAGGGGAGTGCCCCAGCGTAGAGACGCTCATCTTGGTGAACCCGGCCGGCGCGGGCCTCACGGCTCAGGATGCCGACGGTGCCTGGCTCATCGGCGAGGGCGAGCTGGCCGGTCCTGTGCTCTCGGGGCCCGAGGGCATCTGCGCGGCCCCGGCCGAGCGCGCGGGCTGGCGCGACTTCAACAGCGAGGTGCGCGCGGCCCCGGCCGACTTCGCCCGACGCGAGACCGCGGCCGCCGACCCCATGCTCATGTACTTCTCCAGCGGCACCACGGGCAATCCCAAGATGGTCCTGCACGACGCGGGTTACGCGCTCGCGCATCTCATCACGGCGAAGCACTGGCACAACGTGAATCCCGAAGGGCTGCACTTCACCATCGCCGATACCGGATGGGGCAAGGCCGTGTGGGGCAAGTTCTTCGGGCAGTGGCTCATGGAGGCCGCGGTGCTCACCTACGACTTCGACCGCTACAACCCTGCCGATATCCTCGCGCTCATCGGGAAGTACGGCGTGACCACCTTGTGCTGCCCGCCCACTATGTACCGCCTCATGACCGAGGTGGACGTGGACGCCTTCGACTTGTCCAGCCTCCAGTACTGCACCACAGCCGGCGAGGCGCTGAACCCCGATCTGTTCGACTTCTGGCGCGAGCACACGGGGATCACCATCTTCGAGGGCTTCGGCCAGACCGAAACGCCCCTGACCGTGGGCAACCTCACGAACTCCACGCCGCGGCCCGGCTCCATGGGAAAGCCCGTGCCGCTGTACCGCATGGCCATTTTGCGCGGCGACGGCACCGAGTGCGATACTGGCGAGACCGGCGAGATCTGCATCGGGATAGACCCGCATCCGGCCGGCATCATGATGGAGTACTACCGCAACCCCGAGAAGACCGCCGAGGCCATGTACGACGGCTGGTACCACACCGGCGACACGGCCTGGCGCGACGAGGAGGGCAACTACTGGTACGTGGGCCGCAACGACGATGTCATCAAATCGAGTGGGTATCGCATCGGGCCCTTCGAGATCGAGAGCGTGCTTCTGGAACACGACGCCGTGCGCGAGTGCGCGGTGACCGGCGTGCCCGACCCGGTGCGCGGATTCGCCGTGAAGGCCACGGTGGTGCTTGCCGACGGGTGGAAGGGCTCCGACGCGCTTACCGAGGAGCTGCAGAAGTGGGTGAAGCGCCAGACCGCCCCCTACAAGTACCCGCGCATCATCGAGTACGTGGACGACTTGCCGCGCACCGTGAATGGGAAGATCCGCCGCGCGGCCATCCGCGAGGCCGACCGCACCCACCGCGAGTCGAAGAAGACCCCCGAGGGACTGATCTAGGGTGGCAGGCGTGCGCGAGCTGCCCTTCGCGCTGGCGCCGGTGACCGTGGTGGTGGGCCACTACGGGGTGGGGAAGACCAACTTCGCCCTGAATCTGGCCCTCGACGCCGCCGCAGCCGGCTACGAGGTCACCTTGGCCGACATGGACGTGGTGAACCCGTATTTCCGCTCGAGCGAGTACGCAAGCCTGCTGGAGGAAGCGGGCGTGCGCCTCATCGCCCCGGTGTTCGGCGGCGCGGGGACGAGCCTGGACGTGCCCTCGCTCACCGGCGCGGTGGTGCCCGCCATCGAGGCCGCCTATGCGGAAGACGCCGAGCGCGCCCTCGGCGGGGCATCCGGAGCGGCTGCAACTGTCGCGCGGGACGTCCATCTAAGCGTCGCCGGCAAGGCGGTCGTCATCGACGCCGGGGGCGATGACGTGGGCGCCACGGCGCTCGCGCGCTTCGCGCCGGCCATCCGCGCGGGGCGCCATGAGGTGCTCTACGTGGTGAATGCCCGCCGCAACCTCACACAAACCGCCGACGAGGCCGCCGCGGTGCTCGGCGAGATCGAGGAGACATGCGGTCTTGCCGCCACGGCGGTGGTGAACAACACCCACCTCCAGGGCGAGACGACGCTGGGACACATCACGGAAAGTGTCCCGTTCGCCCAGACGGTAGCCCGGAAGGCGGGGGTTCCGGTTGCGTGCACTACGGTGCCGAAGTCGGCCATTCGGCGGGAAAGCGACCCTGCCGCGGCGCTGTCGAAGCTGCCGAGTAGCTATCCTGTGGAAGTGCTGGTGGCGCCGCCCTGGGCCTGAGGGCGCGCTACGGTATATAAGAGAGAAACGGCAGCGGCGCTGTGCGCGCCGCCCGAGAGATTGAGGAGGTTCCCATGGCGCGAGTTACCGTCGACGACTTCTTCTGCAAGGGCTGCGGCCTGTGCGTGGACGTCTGCCCGGTATCCATCCTCGAGCTGGATCCGGACGTTATCACGGCTAAGGGCTATCATCCGGCCCATTGCGTCGATCAGGACAAGTGCACGGGCTGCTGCACGTGCGCGACGATGTGCCCGGATGTGGCCATCACGGTGGAAAGGTAGTCCCATGGCAGAGAAAGTACTCATGAAGGGCAACGAGGCCATGGCCGAGGCGGCCATGCGCGCCGGTTGCCGCTTCTTCTTCGGTTACCCCATCACCCCGCAGACCGAGGTGGCGGCCTATATGGCGAAGATGATGCCGAAGGTGGGGGGCACCTACCTGCAGGCCGAGTCCGAGGTGGCGGCCATCAACATGGTCTACGGCGCCGCAGCCGCCGGCGCGCGCGTCATGACCTCCTCGTCGAGCCCGGGCATCTCGCTCAAGAGCGAGGGCATCTCCTACATGGCCGGCGCCGATCTGCCGGGCGTCATCATCAACGTGCAGCGCGGCGGCCCGGGCCTCGGCTCCATCCAGCCCTCCCAGGCCGACTACTGGCAGGCCACCAAGGCTACCGGCCACGGCGACTTCCACCTGGTGGTGTACGCGCCCTCCACGGTGCAGGAGATGGCCGACTTCGCTTTTAAGGCCTTCGACACCGCCGATGAGTACCGCGTGCCCGTCATGATCATGGCCGACGGCATGCTCGGCCAGATGATGGAGCCGGTGGTGCTGCCCGAGCCGCTTTCCGCAGATGAGCTGCCCGAGAAGCCTTGGGCCACCGTCGGCCACGCCATGAAGCGGCCCCACAACGTGGTGAACTCGCTGTATCTGACCGCCGAGGACCTGGAAGACTTGAACCGCGAGCGCTACGAGCGCTATGCGACCATCATCGAGAACGAGCAGCTGTCGGAAAGCTACCTCACCGAGGATGCCGACATCGTGCTCGTGGCTTTCGGCGGCGCGGCCCGCGTGGCCCGCTCGGCGGTGAACGCGGCCCGCGAGCAGGGCGTCAAGGCGGGCCTTTTCCGGCCCATCACCCTGTGGCCCTTCCCGACCGAGGCGCTTTCGGCCCTCGTGCCCCAGGCCAAGGCCTTCCTCGATGTGGAGATGAACATGGGCCAGATGATCGAGGACGTGCGCCTGGCCGTTGCCGGCGCGGCGCCTGTGGAGTTCTTCGGCCGCACCGGCGGCGTCATCCCGACGCCCGACGAGGTGCTCGCGGCCATTGTCGCGTTGAATGAGAAAGCGGGTGAGTAACATGGCAGAGACGACCGATAAGGACCTGAAGGTGGTTTTCGAGCGCCCCCATGCGCTTTTGCCCGTGGTCACGAACTTCTGCCCGGGATGTCCCCACGGCATCGTGGAGCGCCTGGTGGCCGAGACCATGGACGAGCTGGGCATCGAGGGCGATACCATCGGCGTGGCACCGGTGGGCTGCTCCGTCATCTCCTACGACTTCTTCGGCTGCGACATGATCGAGGCTGCCCACGGTCGCGCGCCGGCGGTGGCCACCGCGGTGAAGCGCGTGCACCCCGACAAGGTGGTCTTCGCCTACCAGGGCGACGGAGACTTGGCCTCCATCGGCATGGCCGAGACCATCCACGCGGCCACTCGCGGTGAGAACATCACCATCATCTTCATCAACAACGCCATCTACGGCATGACCGGCGGCCAGATGGCTCCCACCTCGCTGCCGAACCAGGTGACTCAGACGAGCCCCTACGGGCGCGACGTGGCAACGGCCGGTAACCCCATCCGCGTGAGTGAGCTTCTGAACGCGCTGGACGGCCCGGCCTATATCGAGCGCGTGACGGTGGATACGCCCAAGAACGTGCGCAAGGCGAAGAAGGCCATCAAGAAGGCGTTCCAAAACCAGGTGGACGGCGTGGGCTATTCGTTCATCGAGGTGGTGTCCACCTGCCCCACGAACTGGGGTATGACGCCGCAAGGCGCCTTCGAGTGGATGCGCGAGAACATGCTGCCCTACTACCCGCTCGGCGTGGTGCGCGACGTGGCCGCCGAGGGCTTCGCCAATGCCGCCGAGGCTGCGGCCGCCCGCAACGCGGACTGTCCCATCGCCCATCCCGAGAACGCCGAAGGAGGCAACTAATGGCCCAGGAACTCTCATGCGTCGTGGCCGGCTTCGGCGGCCAGGGGTCGCTCTTCGCCGGCAAGGTCATCGCCACGGCCGGCCTCATCGAGGATCGCGAGGTGTCGTGGATGCCCTCCTACGGCCCCGAGATGCGCGGCGGCACCGCCAACTGCTCGGTCACGCTGTCCGATGCGCCTATCGGAAGCCCGCTCGTGCTGGCGCCCAACGCGCTCATCGCCCTGAACCAGCCCTCCTTCGACAAGTTCATCGACACGGTGGTCGACGGCGGCACGGTTGTGGTCGACACGGCCATGGTTCCGCAGCTGAGCGAGCCTGCGGGCGTCACCGTCATCGGCATTCCCGCCACCAAGCTCTGCGAGGAGGCGGGCATCAAGGGCCTCGGCAACATCGTGCTCATCGGCAAGCTCTGGGCCGAGGTGGGCTTTTGCAGCCGCGAGGCGCTCGATGCGGCCATCGCCAAGTGCGTGCCGGCCAAGCGTCCCGAGAAGCTCGAACAGAACCGCCGCGCCATCGAGCTCGGCATTAGCGCCTAGAAGGAAGTGACGAACATGGAAGAGAACCTGAAAGAGCTCGGCATGCGCGTCCAAGGCCTGCGCGAGGCCTGCGACGTGTCGCGCCACACCATGGCCCAGGAGCTGGGCGTGGACATCGACACCTACCGTGCGTGGGAGGAGACCGGGGTGGACATCCCCATCTCGGCCATCTACCACATGGCCACGAAGTTCAACGTCGATCTCGCCGAGATCCTCACGGGCACGGCGCCGAAGCTCGACACCTACCATGTGGTGCGCAACGGCGAGGGAATCGATGTGGACCGCTTCCCGGGCTACCAGTACGAGGATCTGGCCTGGCGCTACGCCCGCAAGATCATGCAGCCCCTGCGCGTGGTGCTCGATCCGGCCGACGACGACGCCGAGCTGGTGAGCCATGGCGGCCAAGAGTTCAACTACGTGGTAGACGGCTCCATCACGCTCGTGTTCCAGGACCGCGAGATCGTGCTGAACGCCGGCGACTCCATCTACTTCAACCCGAACTACCCCCACGGCCAGCGCTGCAACGGTGATGCGCCGGCCACCTTCATCACCATCATCGCCGAGTAGTCTTACCCCGGAAGAGCAGCGCGGACGACCGCAGGAGAACAGAGAGAAGCAATCAACCATGGATCATGTTCTGAAGAAATACTGCCCCCGTATCGAGTTCGACTCCTACGAGGACTTCGCGGAGAACTTCCGTATCGAGGTTCCCGAGGCCTTCAACTTCGGCTTCGACGTCGTGGACGAGTGGGCCCGCGTGGAGCCCGACAAGCGCGCGCTTCTGTGGTGCAACGATGCCGGCGAGGAGCGCGCCTTCACCTTCACCGATATCAAGCACCTCTCGAACCAGGCCGCCAACGCTTTCGCCGACATGGGCATCGGCAAGGGTGACGTGGTGATGTGCATCCTGCGGCGGCGCTGGGAGTACTGGGTGTGCGCGGTGGCCCTGTGCAAGCTGGGCGCCACCATCATCCCCGCGTCGCTGCAGCTTACCCGCAAGGACGTGGTGTACCGCGCCAACAGCGCCGACGTGCGCGCTATCGTGGCGGTGAACGACGACTACGTGTGCACCCAGGTGGAACAGGCCATGCCCGACTGCCCCACGGTGCGTGAGAAGTTCATCGTGGACGGCAGCCGCGAGGGCTGGGTCGACTTCGACGACCTCATCGCCGGGTTCCCCGACACCTTCGAGCGGCCGACCGGCGAGGCGGCCGTCACCTCCAAGGACATCATGCTCATGTACTTCACGAGCGGCACGACCGGCAACCCCAAGGCCGTCGAGCACAACTTCGCTCACCCGCTCGGCCACATCATCACGGCGAAGTACTGGCAGCAGGTGCGCGAGGACAAGCTGCACATGTCGGTGACCGACTCGGGCTGGGCCAAGTTCGGCTGGGGCAAGATCTTCGGCCAGTGGATCTGCGGCGCGACCATCTTCGCCTACGACATGGACAAGTTCGTGCCCGCCAAGCTGCTGCAGAAGATCCAGGACTACAAGCTCACCACCTTCTGCGCGCCGCCCACCATGTACCGCTTCATGCTCCAGGAGGACGTGGCCGCCTACGATCTGTCCAGCGTGGAGAACTTCGCCACGGCCGGCGAGCCTTTGAACGCCGAGGTGACCATCCAGTGGGAGAAGCTCACCGGCAAGAAGATCCGCGAGGGCTTCGGCCAGACTGAGGGGCCGGTGCTTCTGGCCACCTTCCCCTGGGTGGAGCCGCGCCCCGGTTCCATGGGCAAGCCCTCTCCGCTTCTGAACGTGAAGCTGCTGGACGACGAGGGCCGCGAGGTGGAGGACGGCGAGGAGGGCGCCATCTGCGTGACGGGCCTGAAGGAGGCCTACCCGCCGGGCCTGTTCGTCGGCTACTACGGCAACCCCGAGAAGACCGCCGAGGCCGTGGGCGGGGAGTACTACAACCTCCACGACATGGCCTGGCGCGACTCGGACGGCTACTGCTTCTTCGTGGGCCGCAACGACGATGTCATCAAGTGCTCCGGCTACCGCATCGGCCCCTTCGAGGTGGAAAGCGCCCTCGTGGAGCATCCGGCGGTGGTGGAATGCGCTGTCACGGCCGCACCCGATCCCATCCGCGGCAAGGTGGTGAAGGCCACGGTGGTGCTGGCCCGGGGCTACGAGGGCACCGATGCGCTGACCCGCGAGCTTCAGGAGCACGTGAAGAAGACCACCGCGCCCTACAAGTATCCGCGCATCATCGAGTACGTCGACGAGCTGCCCAAGACCATCGGCGGCAAGATCAAGCGCAAGCTCATCCGCACCAACGACGGCATCGAGGAATAGTCGCGCCGCGGGCTGCGGTCGGTATTTGGCAACGAACGGTTGAAGAGGGCGCCTTGCGGGGCGCCCTTGCCATAATCGGGCGCTTATCGGCAAAAATAGCCTGAAACGGCGTTGTCAAGAAGTAGGGATTTCGGGTATTATGAGCGATGAAGCGAAACCCCCAGGGTCGATGACGCCGTGCGCGTGGCGAGCCGTGCGTCCTCGTTCCTCGAGGTTCTGATCAGCTGGGGAGGGCAGATCTGCTCGCTTCGCACCAGGGAGGCGCATCCGCGCCTCGAAATCCCCAACTGGAAGGATGGAGTATGTCCGAAGAAGAGAAGACCGCCGAGGTCGCCGCGGTAGAGGAGACCGAGGCTGCGCCGGCTGCCAAGAAGGCGCGCAAGAAGTGGCCCATCGTGGTCGGCGTTGTCGTGGCTGTGCTGGTCGTAGCCGGTGCCGGCTTCTGGGTGTGGCATGAGCAGCCGAGCTTCTGCAACGCCATCTGCCATACGCCGATGGATCCCTATCTGCCGACCTACGAGGCTACCCCGGGCGAGCCCGCCACTGACAAGTGGGGCAACGAGCTCGAGACCGCCAGCGGTATGCTGGCCGCCGTGCATCGCGCCGACGAGGAGAGCGACATCACCTGCATGGGCTGCCATGTGCCCACCCTGTCCGAGCAGATCGGCGAGGGTATCAGCTGGGTGACTGGCAACTACGAGGTTATGGCTACTCAGGCCGGCATGCACGTGGTGCCCGAGAAGTCCCTCGAGGACCTCGTGGCCGCCCGCGGCATCGAGCCCGATCAGTTCTGCCTGAACGAGGGCTGCCATAACATGACCCGCGACGACCTGATCAAGGCCACCGAGGGCATGGCTCGCAACCCCCACGTGCCGCAGCATGACGAGGTTGCCTGCGGCGACTGCCACAAGGCCCATCGCGCGTCGGTGAACTACTGCTCCAGCTGCCACAACGACGCCGAGATCCCCGAGGGCTGGATCTCCGCTGCCGACGACAAGAAGCTTGTCAAAGAGCTGGAGTCGATGAACAAGTAACTTCTCCCTTCGCCACGGGGAAAGTGGGAGGAAGGCCGTCTTCGGACGGCCTTCTTTCGTTTTACCCAAAAGACGGTTACGGTTACGTGTCCGCTCATGGTTTCGCCACCGCGTTCGCGCGCGGGCGGTTCACTATGGGTCTGTGATCGCGAGCCGCCCACGGCAAGCGGCGACACAGGCGAAAGGAGCGGATCATGGAGCTAGAGAAGTCCCAGACATGGAAAAACTTGGAAACGGCCCTGTCCCAGGAGGCAGTGGCCTACGCCGAGTACACCTTCTACGCCCAACAAGCGGCCAAGGACGGCTATACCCAGATCTCCGAGATCTTCAACGAGACGGCGGGCAACGAGCTGCACCATGCCAAGCTGCACTTCAAGAAGCTGCACGACGGGGCCGTGCCCGACACGCTGCAGAATCTGAAGGATGCCCAGGACGATGAGGATGCCGAGGTGAAAGTGTACACCGGCTTCGCCAAGACGGCCCGCGAGGAGGGCTTCGCCGAGCTGGCCGACTTCTTCGAGGGCCTGGCTGCCATCGAGAAGAGCCACCAGGACCGCTTCGATCTGCTCATCGAGCGCATCGAGAACGGCGAGGTGTTCCGCCGCAAGGAGGTGAAGGTGTGGGTGTGCACCGTGTGCGGCCATATCGAGATCGGCACCGAGCCTCCCGAGAAGTGCCCTGTGTGCGCCCATCCGCGCGGCCACTTCAAGATCAAGGCCGAGAACTACTAATGAAATTCCGTTCGTCCTGACGGAGCGAACGGAATTGCCGATGCTGCGGCTCCGACAGGCACCTGCCCTTGCCATTCAGCGCTTTCCCTCGCGGCGCGAAGGCCGCTCGGCCGCGCTTCAAGGCAATTGCAGGCACCTGTCGGAGCCTCGCTGACTTCCTTGGGCGAACCTCGCATCGTATTCTTTATTTAGGTGCCTCCTCTCTTCTCGGCCATTCTCGATTACATCCTCCTCTCACCCTTTTCTTTGGGAGAAAACTAAATCAGTGCTTGCAAATCATCTTTTCGGGGTGTATGGTGCAACCGTCCTTTAAATGCGGTACAGAGAGGCCGACAAGGTACACCCCGTGCGCGGGGGCGCGACTGGCAAGCGTCGCGAACATAAGCGCACTCAGTGAGCCTCGTCGTCCGACGGGCTTTTTTATTGCCCGTCGGCGGCAGCGGAAGCGCGGGAAACTCGGACGCGCTTTCGGGTTTCGTCTGTACGCACTGAACCTGAGAAGGGAGTGTGTATGAACGACGCAAGCTTGGTCAAGTCCGTCTGCATGGATGCAGACGAGATCGAGCGGTCGGTGACGCGCATCGCGCACCAGATCCTCGAGGCCAACAAGGGGGCTGAGAACCTGGCGCTCGTGGGCATCGTGACCCGCGGCGATCTTCTCGCCAAGATGCTCGCCCACAAGATTCAGGAGATCGAGGGGGTGGACGTGCCCCTCGGCAAGCTGGACATCAGCTTCTACCGCGACGACTTCGCGACCCATTTCGCCCCGGAGGTCCATTCCACCGACATCTCCTTCGACATTGACGGCAAGACCGTCGTGCTCGTAGACGACGTGCTCTACACCGGCCGCACCATCCGCGCGGCGCTGGATGCCCTCATGGACATCGGCCGCCCGGCCGCCGTGCAGCTGGCGGTGCTCGTGGACCGCGGCCATCGCGAGCTGCCCATCCGCGCCGATTTCGTGGGCAAGAACGTGCCCTCCGCCTCCGGCGAGAACGTGCGTCTGTTCCTCGAGGAAGTGGACGGCATCTCCGCCGTGGAGATCCTGGAAATCGAGCCGGGCAAGCGCGCCGGTTCCGCGCCGATCAAGAACAACGGGGGTGAGTAGGGCCATGGCCTTCAACCACAAGCATCTCATCGACATCACGGAGTATTCCGCCGATGACATCATGACCATCCTGGAGACGGCCAAGAACTTCAAACAGGTCAACGAGCGCCGCATCAAGAAGGTGCCGACGCTCAAGGGCTTCACCGTGGTGAACATGTTCAACGAGCCGTCCACCCGCACCCGCTCCTCCTTCGAGATCGCCGAGAAGCGCCTGAGTGCCGACTCCCTGAACTTCGGCGGGTCTTCCACGGCTACGGTGAAGGGCGAGAGCCTCGTGGACACCGTGAAGACGCTGTGCTCCTACAAGATCGACTGCATCGTGGTGCGCGACCGCTGGGCCGGCGTGCCCCGCAAGATCGCGGA
>Ga0073907_1000732_pt1 | contig 48547 bp, 40 predicted proteins | sample GluameincwithD2O_FD_65483 | JGI IMG/M metagenome (GOLD analysis project Ga0073907, IMG submission 65483) | Mouse cecum microbial communities from Vienna, Austria - Glucosamine amended microcosms incubated with D2O | ecosystem: Host-associated > Mammals > Digestive system > Large intestine >... | reverse complement strand
TCCAATACACAACAAATAACAACCAAATAAACTAAACAGCCATAAAATCATATACCAACCAGAATAACACATCATAATAACATACCATATCCCCACACAAAAAAACAAAAGCACTATATAATAGGTATATAATATAAACAACGAAACAAAACAACTCAACACAAACGACCATAAGCAAAACGAAAACCACACAACAAATGAAAACGGATGTTAAACGGCATTTGCTTTTCGACCGGAAATGCACTATATTTGCAACAGCAAAGCAGAACAACCCCAAAAAGCCGCCCGAAAGGCGGCTTTTTTCGGCACTTAACGGCAAAAAAACATACTATCTTTTTTAAAAAAGGTCCTATCTTGTTCAAAAAACATACTATCTTGTAAAAAATATACCCCTTACCGGCAGACCTGCAAAAAATCGCATAGTTAAAAGTATAATGAAAACGTTAAATAAACTACACAAAACTTTTTTGAAAATTTTTGCCGGAATAATCCGTACAGAGCCGCGGAAGCGACATACAGCAATCATGAAAGACGATACCATTTAATAATATAGAGGGGGGATACAGACTTCTCTTGTAGTATTTTCTTTTATTCCTTTTCGAAAAAATCTTGTCCATGCGCTTTTTTTTATCTAAGTTTGTATGATTTTGCAATCACGGCAACGGCAACAGTTCCGGACAGCTAATAGACAAATCCGACTTAACATACAAACTCACAACATGGAAAGTTTCGTTCACCTACACGTTCACACCCAATATTCCGTACTTGACGGCCAAGCCTCGATTCCACGGCTGGTAGACAAAGCCATTCGCGACAAGATGAAGGGAATGGCCATCACCGACCACGGTAACATGATGGGCATCAAGGAATTTTTTAACTATACCAATAAAGTAAAAGGCAAAGCCAAAGATAGTTTGAAAAAGGCTGAAGAAAAACTGGCCGCACTGAAAAACAATACTTATACAGCCGGACCTGACAAAGACGGAAAGAATCCTGACGCAGGAAAGACATATGAACAACTACTGGAAGAAACAAAATCCATCATTGAGAAACAACGCCACATTGTCGACTTCAAACCTATATTCGGCTGCGAGATGTATGTAGCACGCCGCGGAAAGACGCGCAAAGAAGGAAAGGAAGATGCCTCAGGCTGGCACCTGGTGGTTCTGGCCAAGAACAGCACCGGCTACCATAATCTGGTGAAACTGGTTTCCCGCGCCTGGGTGGACGGATTCTATATGCGTCCAAGAACAGACCATGAAGATCTGGAAAAATACCACGAGGGACTGATTGTCAGTTCCGCCTGTCTGGGAGGAGAAATCCCCCGTAAAATTCTGAGCGGAAAAATCGAAGAAGCCGAACAAGCGATTTTGTGGTTCAAAAAAGTATTCGGGGAAGACTATTATCTGGAACTGCAACGCCACGAAGTGACGAGGACGGACATCAGGGCCAACCGAGATACTTTTCCGCTGCAACAGCAATGTAATACAACGATTATCGAACTGGCACGAAAACACAATGTCAAACTGATTTGTACCAATGACTCCCATTTCGTAGACGAAGAAAATTCCGAAGCACATGACCGACTGATCTGCCTATCTACCGGCAAAGATCTGGACGATCCCAACCGTATGCTTTATACCAAGCAGGAATGGTTCAAAACACAGGAGGAGATGAATACCGTCTTCGCCGACATTCCGGAAGCACTGGCCAACACCTGCGAGATATTGGATAAAGTGGAGACCTATACCATAGACCACGCTCCTGTCATGCCTAATTTTGAGATCCCCGAAGAATTCGGAACAGAAAAGGGATATCGGGAACGGCTGACCGAGCAAGATCTGTTTGAGGAATTTACAAGAGACGAAAACGGGAATGAAATCATCAGCAAGGAAGAAGGCGAGCAGAAGATCAATAAGCTGGGCGGTTATGACAAACTCTACCGCATCAAGCTGGAAGCCGACTATCTGGCCAAACTGGCATACGAAGGAGCCTATCGCCGCTACGGGAAGCCACTGGACAAAACCACTGAGGACCGCATCCGCTTTGAGCTGCACATCATGAAGACGATGGGTTTCCCAGGCTACTTCCTGATTGTGCAGGACTATATCCGTGCGGCACGGGAAGAACTGGGAGTGTCTGTCGGTCCCGGTCGTGGATCGGCAGCAGGCAGTGCCGTGGCCTATTGCCTGGGAATTACGCAAATTGACCCTATCAAATATGACTTGCTGTTTGAACGTTTCCTCAATCCCGACCGAATATCCCTCCCTGATATTGACGTGGACTTTGACGATGACGGCCGCGGTCGCGTGCTGAACTGGGTGACAAAAAAATACGGTGAAGAAAAAGTGGCCCACATCATAACTTACGGTACAATGGCTACCCGCTCCTCGCTGAAGGACGTAGCGAGGGTACAGAAACTGCCGATTGATCAAAGCACGAAACTGGTTAAGCTGATACCGGACAAACTACCCGAAGGACCTGACGGGAAGGTTCCCAAAATGAACCTAACTAATGCCATAGCCGCCATCCCCGAACTGCGCGAGGCCGAGGCTTCCCCCGACCCTCTGCTACATGATACGATACGCTATGCCAAGATGCTGGAGGGAAATATCCGCAATACCGGAGTGCATGCCTGTGGTACGATCATCTGCCGCGATGATATTTCGGACTGGGTACCCATATCGACGGCCGATGACAAGGAAACCGGCGAGAAACTACGCTGCACCCAATATGAAGGTAGCGTAATCGAGGAAACCGGTCTCATCAAAATGGACTTCCTCGGACTGAAAACACTCTCCATTATAAAAGAAGCTGTGGAGAACATAAAGAACTCTCTGGGTATTGTCATCGACATCGACAAGGTAAGCATAGAAGATCCCGCGACCTACCAGCTCTACTGCGAAGGAAAGACCGTCGGGACATTCCAATTCGAATCGAACGGCATGCAACGGTACCTGCGCGAACTACAGCCTTCCACTTTTGAAGACCTGATAGCCATGAACGCGCTATACCGCCCAGGGCCGATGGCGTACATCCCGCAGTTCATCAAACGCAAACATGGAGAAGAGCCCATCACTTACGACCTTCCCTGTATGGAAAAATATCTGAAGGATACTTACGGCATCACCGTATATCAGGAACAGGTCATGCTGCTCTCCCGCGAGATTGCCAATTTCACAAGAGGCGAAAGCGATACACTCAGAAAAGCGATGGGAAAGAAGCTGATTGAGAAACTGAACCACATGTATCCGAAGTTCGTGAAGGGAGGAACAGCCAACGGATATGACCCGAAGGTTCTTGAAAAGATATGGAACGACTGGCGTGCCTTCGCGTCCTACGCTTTCAATAAAAGCCACGCGACCTGCTACTCGTGGGTAGCCTATCAGACAGCCTACCTGAAAGCGAACTATCCGGCCCAATACATGGCCGGAGACATGAGCCGGAACCTGTCGAACATTACCGAAATCACCAAACTGATGGACGAATGCAAATCCATGAGCATTCGCACATTAGGACCGGACATCAACGAGAGTTTCCTGAAGTTCAGCGTAAACCATCTTGGAGATATACGCTTTGGCATGGGAGCCATCAAGGGAGTGGGCGAAGCGGCTGTCGAAGCCATTGTCCAGGAGCGCAAATCAAAAGGTGTATTCAAATCAGTCTGTGACTTCTTTGAGCGCATCAACCTGAATGCCTGCAACAAAAAGACCATAGAAAGTCTTGCGCTGGCCGGTGCTTTTGACAGTTTCAATACCGTCAAACGCGAACAGTTCTTCTCGACCAATGAAAAAGGAGAAGTCTATCTGGATGTCCTGATAAAATACGGCAATCGTTATCAACTGGACAAAGCCGCGGCGGCGGTTTCTCTTTTCGGAGGATCGGAAGCCGTGGAAATTGCCCGGCCGGAAGCTCCTACAGATTACACGCAATGGAGCGACATCGAACGCCTGAACAAAGAGAGAGACCTCATTGGCATTTATATCTCCGGACATCCATTGGATGAGTACAAAATCATTATACAAAATGTCTGCAACACACGAATGGAAGAACTGGAAGATCTGGAAACTCTGATAAACAAGGACCTGACAATCGGCGGAATTGTCTCTTCCGTAAAAGAAGCCCAGACGCGAAACGGGAAACCTTTCGGAAGAGTCAGGCTTGAAGATTACGGCAGCGCCGGAGAAATAGTTCTCTTCGGAGAAGAATGGGTGAAATGGGGCGGCTACATGAAACCGGGCAGTGCCCTGTTCATCAATGCCCGCGCAGAGGCCCGCAGATGGAAAGAAGACTCTTACGACCTACGTATCGGTAACATAGAATTCCTTTCCGATGTAAAAGACAAAAAGATCGAGCGCATAACGATCACCGCACGACTGGATCAACTGGACACTACCACTGTCTCCGAACTGAGCAGTCTGATGAACGAATGTTCGGACGAAGGTAATGCCGAAGTGTACTTTCATATAAAGGATGTTGAAGAACAAATGCAACTCACACTGCTCTCCCGAAAGTACAAGTTGAAAATTAAAAAGTCGTTAATAGACTATATAGAAAATAATAATGCGCTGGAGTACAAAATAAATTAGTACCTTTGAATCGAGTTCAAACACAAACACATAAAAAGTATGGAAAAGATTATTACTGACGCTAACTACGCAAGTCTTGTTGAAGAAGGCCTTCCCATGGTCATAGATTTTTCCGCCACCTGGTGTGGCCCCTGCAAAAAGATTGCTCCCATCATCGAAGAACTGGCTTCCGAATACGACGGAAGGGTCATCATTGGCAAATGCGATGTGGATGAGAACGATGAACTGACTTCCAAATTCGGCATCCGCAATGTCCCTACTGTTCTGTTCATGAAAAATGGGGAAGTAACAGACAAACATGTCGGAGCGGCTCCCAAATCTGTTTTTGTTGAAAAAATCGATGCTTTGCTCTGATGGCCACACTGGATGACGAACTTCTGCAAAGCGCAGAAGAGGATGCTCGCGCCGTCGAGTATATCAAAACTCATCTGCCTCAGGAACTACAGGAAAAGTTTACGGAAGACAACCTGTATTATTTTCTTGACGTAATTGTGGAATACTATGCCGAAAGCGGTGTTCTGGATGCTGAGCCTGATAGCGACGGATACATAAATATAGACGAGGAAACTGTAGCGGCATACGTGACACAAAAAGCCCGGAAAGAAGGCATCGGAGAATTTGACACTGATGACATCTTGCTCGTCGTACAAAACGAAATGGACTTTGAGGAAAGTTTGATTTCCGACTAATAAGATGTACGGATCCAAAAAGAACGGGATAGTTTTTCTATCCCGTTCTTTTTATCATATCTTGCATTCTTTATAAAATGCCTTGTGACATCATGGCACGAGCCACTTTCATGAATCCTGCAACGTTCGCGCCTTTTACATAATTGATATAATCAGAAGTCTTTCCATAGGCCAGGCACTGGGCATGTACATCGCTCATGATCTGGTGCAGGCGGGCATCCACTTCCTCGGCTGTCCAGGAAATGTGCATGGCATTCTGCGTCATTTCCAGTCCTGACGTAGCCACTCCACCGGAATTCACAGCTTTTCCAGGAGCGAAAGGAGTCTTTGTTTCAACAAAGTAATCTACGGCCTCGGCCGTACAGCCCATATTGCTCACTTCGGCGACACACTGTACGCCATTGGTGACAAGCATCTTGGCATCGTCTTCATTCAACTCATTCTGCGTAGCGCAAGGCAATGCCACATCTACTGTCACTTCCCAAGGTTTCTTCCCGGCATAGAAAGTAGCCTCAGGATAGCGTTCCGCATATGGTGCCACAATATCCTCACCAGACAAACGCAATTCCAACATATAATCAATTTTTTCTCCGCTTACTCCCTCGGGATCATAAATATAACCGTCAGGACCGGAAAGCGTTACAACCTTTGCTCCCATTTCCGTTGCTTTCTTGGCGGCTCCCCAGGCAACATTTCCAAAACCCGAAATGGCAACAGTCTTTCCTTTGATATCAAGACCGTACTCGCCCAACATCTGTTTTACAAAATAGAGAGCACCAAAACCTGTCGCTTCAGGACGGAGAATAGAGCCGCCGAATTCCATGCCTTTTCCAGTAAAGGTTCCCGTATGTTCGCGGGCCAATTTTTTATACATGCCAAACATATATCCCACTTCGCGGCCGCCTACCCCGATATCGCCAGCAGGCACATCCTGATCCGGTCCCAGATTGCGCCAAAGCTCCAACATGAAAGACTGGCAGAAACGCATAATTTCAGCTTCGCTTCTGCCACGCGGAGCAAAATCCGATCCGCCTTTGGCCCCCCCCATAGGCAATGTTGTAAGAGCATTTTTAAAAGTTTGCTCAAAACCCAGAAACTTCAGAATGCTTAAATTGACGGATGGATGAAAACGTATGCCTCCTTTGTACGGACCGATGGCATTGTTGAACTGTACACGATAACCGAGATTTACATGCACCTCACCTTTATCATCTGTCCAAGGCACACGAAAGGTCAGAATCCTATCCGGCTCCACCAGCCTTTCTATTAACTTTACACGCTCAAACTCCGGATGCTCATTATACACATCTTCAATGGAAAGCAAGACCTCACGCACTGCCTGCAAGTATTCCTTTTCCCCTTGATGTTTGGCTTCCAACGCTGATAATATTTGTTCAGTTTTCATTTTTTTGAATTTAAATTTGGTTTTCAGTTAACTGTGGCCAAATGTAAACAATTCCTACGAAAATGAAGTAGTTTCAAGTCTTTTTTTTCTTAAAACTGCGATAGAACATATTGTTTTCTGGAAATATGTTAGTATCCACTTTTTCACACTATAGCCCAAGGCTCAAATTCCACATAATTCTCCATAAAAAAAGCTCCTCTCGGAGCTTTTTTATGGAGAAGGGAAGAAAAGATCAACGCTTTCTTAATCTGACAAGTACACTACCGTCTTTGTCACTAAGTACGATGTCCTTTCCTTTACACTCTGCTTTTTCTACAGAAGACAACGCTTCCAGAAACTTTGTTTCATACTTGTCATCATGACACATCATGCGGGTACTTCCCATCTTTGAAAAATCCGGTTTTCCCTTGAGCAGTTGTTCGGCGTCCAAAGTTCCTGTAATCCGGTTGCATCCTGTGAATCCATAAATTCTGGAATCTTTCACATCAAAACCCAAAAACGGAGTTTTATCAGTAGGGACAACTGCCTCTCCCTTTAACTCTACCACATTCCACTCTCCTGCCAATTTCTCCGGCGAGGGAGTATTGCAGGAAAAGAATACCCCACTCATAAAAATCACAATTACTGCAATTCTGAAAAATCCTTTCATATTCTACTATGTTATATTGTTAAAATTTATATCCGAGCGTCAACATCAGATTATGACGGTTCAAATCTACTTGTGCAGCTTTCAACAAATTATTATTTCCAACAACCGGAATATCTCCGAGGCCATCATCGGCCGTATGGAAAGTATAAAGATCACCCTTCTGCATCTGGTACTGATAGGCTATATCTCCATAAAAATGCTTTCCTCTGAAACCCACACCGCAAGTTACACGGTTGATACTGCCCAAATTGACATAGTCCGTATTCGTATTATACTGATACGAAGGACTGTCTGTGAAAAGATTCAGGTAAGCGTCTTTCTTGAACGGAGAAGACACATAATTATATCCCACACGTGCATAAGTACCTTGGGCGATACGTGCCTCGGCTCCTATGCGGAACGTGCTGACACTGTTCATGTAATTCTTTATCTCGTTATTGAGCGCGTCATCTTTCGTTGACCCGGACCAACTGCCCCAATAGTCGTCATAGTCCGGATAACTTATTTTGGACGAACCGTAATTGCTGTACTCATATTCCGCATCAAGCGCAAAAAAATTACCGACGGTCGTGGCCATGCTTAAATTAAACTTCCACGGAGTACGGATTTTATAATCCAACGAAAGTTCCGTGTCATTGGCCGAGGTCGTGGGATCCATCCCGCCAACATCATTATACAATGGCAAATACGACTCCATATAAGCATACGAACTCTGCGTCAGATCATAGAACATAGGGGTATGCACAGACAAACCTATGCGAAAAGGTGATTCTTCTATCGGCCGGAGAATAACTCCAAATTTCAGGTCAAATCCCGCACCGGTCAAAGCCTCCTCGTTATTCAGGAAATACCCGTATCCATTATTGGGTGACACCGCAGCGTTCTCCCCGTAATAAGTGAAACTGCGTATGTCCACATTCTGAACTCCGAACGTAAAACCGGCATAGATCTGTTCGTTCCAGTTCATAGACAGATTAAAGTCGTACTGCTGGATGCCTCCCCACTGCACACGCCTGTAACTGTAGCTATTGGCCTGCAACGGATCGTAACCAACAAATTCCCCATCTCTGAATCTGTCATTCAACACATACGTATCGTATGCCAAAACGGTTAAAGGGCTCGTCAGCAACAGATCCGGATTACTGGGATCGCCCTCGCCGGGCAGATTAAGGTCCAACCATCCGTTATTCACAAAACTCAGATTCCGCAACTGCATGGACTGGGACAGGCCTCCCGTGGAAAAGTTATTCACTCCGATATAGTTCTTCACGTTGCGGCGTTTATGATAATTGAAACCGAAATTCACGAATTTCACATTCTCTTCTCCCAGACGTGCCGCATACACAAAACCAATCTGGTCAAAGGAAGACCTCGATTTTCCAATGTCGAAGAAGTCCTCGCCATTGGGCTGTATTCCTACGCTTCCACTCAAAGAGAAATCGCTTCTGCGGAACAGACCTGTTCCGGCCGGATTGGTTCCCATCACAGAAATGTCGGCTCCCAAGCTGCTCATGGCACCACCCATTCCTACAAAACGGGCCGTCCCAGACAAATCCTCTCCCGAAAGACTTTCCACTTTATAAATATCCTGTCCTTGTGCCGAAACCGTCATTAAGGCGGCACCGAGAGCAACAAATATCCTTACTTTCATATTTACCTCAAAATTAATAATTCATACGAAATTGTCCACATCTGCCGTCATCGGCGGCCGCCACTTCTTCCGACACCGCCGGCACTTCTTCCTGCTCCGGAGGGAGTTCCAAAACCCGAACGGGACGGAGCACTATATGACGGACGAGAGCCCGAAGAGGGGGTAGAACGGTCGAACGATCGGGACTGTCCACGCGCCGGAGCCGCAGGCCGTCCACTGGGATTCGCACGGTTTCCCGCATTGTTCACACTACGCGAAGAACGGCTGCCAGACTGAGCTTTCCCTACACGGCGCCCCGAAGATGTTCCCCGATACACCGGACGATTCGCATTTCCATCCGTTGAGAAACGCCGCTGAGAGGCTGTCCGTCCTGTCCCGTAACGAATCACACCGCCATTGCTACCACGATAGACTCTATTGCTGGCCAGACTGTTTCCTGGGAAATGATGTGGCGGCCGGGGCCATCCGGGATGCCATCCCCACGAGGGACCCCACGGATAATGCCACGGATAACTCCACCCTGGCAGATAAGCCCAATAAGGATAAGGACGCCAGCCCCATCCGTACCAATCGCCCCATCCGCACCATGCCGGTCCGAAGAAGGGATCATACCAATAATCATAATAATCCGCATAGAAAGGGCTGCTCACGTATATTCCTATCCGGGGGGAATGGAAACGCACAATCCGCGAAGTATAGTCGCCTGCCACATAGACATCGTCATATTCAACACTATCCGACTCATTGGCAGAATAATTTCCCCGACGATTGTAGCTGTCAACGTCACGTCCGCCATTGCCACGACCTGCAGCCCAATTACTGCTTTCAAAATTTTCATCCTCCGATATAGGGGTATAATAAGAACTTCCGACATCTCGCCGAGATGCTTTCTCTGCTTTCTTGGACGGAACGAAATAGACATCGTCATCCTGTGCATAGGCCCCGGTCGTCACGAGCAGGGTCATTAGCAAAAACAAATACTTTTTCATCTTTTTCTCCTTTCGGTTTTATTCGTTAGAATACAAATATACGAACTTCCCACTATTCGTATTGCATGAAGAAGTCAAAAAAACGTAACATGAGCGATTTTTCAGAATATTAAAGAAATCCGCATTTCCATGCTGACTTCTTTAACTTTTGAAATCAGAACCGACATGATCTATTTTCGAATCAAGAGACGGTCTCCCACTTTTAGCTCATAGTCGCCCGTCAGGCCGTTGATCTTGTACAGTGTGTTCAGCCGCATTCCATAGCTTTGCGCAATAGAATGAAGAGATTCGCCCGCTTTTACATTGTGCACCCTGCCTTTCAGGCTGCGAGCCGCCTTCGATGCTTTTTTGTCCAGATAAACAATCTCTCCGACACGAAGTACAAAGCGCTTTTCCACCTCATTGTATTTGCGCAATTTCCGTTCTTTCACCCCGTACAATTTGGCAAGCGAGGCAAAAGTCTCACCGGCACGGGCCACAATATATCGGCTACCGTTACACCGATACACGGTCTTGCTATTATTATAGTCCGGACCTCTATGCCCGTGATCCTTCCGATAGGATGATTGGCCTTTGGAGTCATACTGGGCCAGATCGTAGCACTCGATAATGTCGATCAAACTCTGGGCATATCTGGGATTCGTGGCATACCCTGCACTCTTCAAACCTCTCGCCCACCCTTTATAGTCCGTCCTTTTCAAAGAAAAAAGGGAAGAATATCGCTGACGGTTACGCAGGAACTGAGAATGGTCCTCGTATGACTCCCTCACAGACCGATAAACCCTGAATTTTTCATTGGGGAGGTCATCATGCCTCAACATATACCTTCCCGCCCAATCACTGCCTGCCTTGATTCCGAAATGGTTGTTGCCCTTCACCGCCAGCGTACTTCTGCCAGCCCCGCTTTCCAGCAGTCCTTGAGCCAGCGTGATACTCGCAGGTATGCCATAACGGTTCATCTGCTCAATGGCAAGATTCTTATACCGGCTGATGTATTCCTTATACAAGGTATTCTGACCTTTCAGCACAGGAACCGCAAACAAAGACAAAATCACAAAAGTCGTGAGGAAAGACCGCAATTTACACATAATCCGAACCGTATTCCATTTATAAGTTACCGATCGGCAAAGATAAATATATTTTTTGTAAAAGAACAAAACTGACATCATCTGTAATGTTTTTTATCAAAAAGAACTACCTTTGCAAAAGATTCAGACTGTAAACATCGTTACAAACATTCGTCTAACTAAACAATACCATTCTCATAACTTATGCTCACTTCTTTTTTTGTAAAATACAAAGAACAGTATAACCGCAATCTGGCACTGGCACTCCCTGTCGTACTGACACAACTGGGCCAAATTCTCACACAGGTAGCAGACAATCTGATGGTAGGCCACTACGGCGGCACAGACCCGGTTCCCTTGGCGGCCGTATCCTTCGGCGGTGCAGTATTCTTCATTCTTTTCATTGCTTCCATCGGTATTGCCATGGGCCTCACACCACTCATCGGCGAGCTTTATGTCAGGGGCAATCACCGGAAAGCTTCCGAGTTGCTCCACAACGCCATCTTCTTCTATGTCATACTGGGATTTTTCGTATCGCTGGTGCAATGGGCATCCATCCCCCTGATGCATCACATGGGACAACCCGCCGAAATTGTCGAGATGGCCATTCCCTACTATAAGATGCTGCTCATGAGCATGCCTTTCATCATGCTTTTCTTTGCTTTCAAACAGTTTCTGGAAGGCACAGGCAACACCAAAGTTGAATTGGCCGTCACCATTGTATGCAACATCGCCAACTGCCTGTTCAACTGGATTTTCATATATGGACACATGGGATCTCCAAAAATGGGTATCGAAGGGGCTGGATTGGGAACACTACTGGCCCGCATCATAGGCGCAATGCTTATTGCCGGATACTTTATATATAATGTCCGCTACCGATCCTATCTGCGTCATTTTTCCTGGCGCAACTGCTCGCTTGGAAAAATCATGCAACTCCTGCACATCGGGCTCCCCATCTCAGCACAGATGTTCATGGAATCCTCCGCTTTCGTGGGCACCAGTATCATGATGGGATGGTTCAGCAAAGAAGTCATGAGTGCCAATCAAATCACATCGACCCTTTCAAACAGTGCCTTCATGATTGTCCTCTCTATCGGAGCCGCCACAACCATCCGTGTGTCCCATTGTTTCGGCCGACGCGACACCCGTGAACTGGTCCTGGCTGCAAAAGCATCGTACCACCTGGTGTTACTCTGGAACGCCATAGCCGCACTGTTCTTCATCTCTCTACGCCACATAATCCCTCAGTTCTTCACAGAGAATGCGGAAGTTATTTCCATCACGTCCTCCTTGCTTATATTCTCAGCATTCTATCAGCTATCAGACGGTATACAGAACGTATCTGTCGGTGTGTTGCGCGGCATTCAGGATGTCAAGGCCATCATGCCTATCGCTTTCGTTTCCTATTGGTTACTCAACCTGCCCGTAGGCTACTTGTTGGCCTTCCCTGCCGGACTTGGTCCTGAAGGACTGTATCTGGGCTTTTTCTTCGGTCTTTCGGTTGCTGCACTTCTCTACGTGCGTCGCATCCGCCGAAGTTTCCGCCGTCTGTACAACGACACCATCTGAAAATTTCCCGAGATATTAAGAGTTTCAAAAACTTTCCGTCTCATTGATTCAAGAAAAAGAAGGCAGAGAACAGAATACAGGATTTTCTGTATTCTGTTCTCTGCTCAAATATGTCTGTCGGCACTACCGATACTTCTTCAAGAAAACCTCCACCGAATCATCTCCAAGTTCCAAGGCCTTCGTCAGAAAAGAAACAGCCTTGTCCTTCTGTTTCAACTCTCCGAAGGCTATTCCCATGATTTTGTAACAATCCGGATTCTCCGGCAGATTCTTCAATATTCTTTCAGATGCCGCAATGGCCTCTTCATAGTGTCCTACCTGCAAAAGGATCAGTGCTTCCTCTATCTGATAATACACATTGTCGGGACGAATTCTCATGGCCGAACGAATATCGTCCAGAGCCTGCTGATACATGTGCGACTGCAATTCTGCCTGTTCCCGCAGGAAATAAAAACGGTCTGTCAGATTTTTCGGGCCTATGATCTTCTCATATTCATTGTAATCAAGAACTGCAGCCCTATACTGTCCGGCTTTCATTCTAAGACGGGCACGTTCCTGAAAATAGAGAGAGGACTCCCGAGTATATGGTTTCTCCAATTTCACAATCACACTGTCCATCAATGCCAGAACTTTCAGGCTGTCCCCGCCGGCCAGACTCAACGAACGTGCCGCCGCATAATATCCTTCCACGGCAAAAACTCCAGATGTCCGCTCCGAGGTAGAAACAGCTGCCGCCAAATAGCGTTCGTATGCCTCCTGATACTTCTTTCCGGCAAACAGACAATGGCCCTCCTGCATCAGATATAACGGACTCTGATTTTTCTCAAATGCTTTACGAGCCTCCTCGCCGGCCTGCTCCAATGTCCAACGGGAAAATGAATTTCCTCCCATCACAGCATTATACATCAATTTGGAATATGAATAACAGACACCGTCAGCCTTCATCACCGATTTCTCCCCTTCGCTTACTTCCTGCGCTTTCGCCATATCCTGCCCTGCAAGTTCTTCCAGATGATGATCTGCATAGAAAAAAGCACGGTTCACATATCCTTCGGCCTCTTCGGGAAAGCGGGAAATAAAATCATTGTGGGCCGTCAGAACCTGCAACGAGTCTGTATTGCCCAACATGAAGATATACGTTCGGGCATCCTGAGCGTCTTCGGGCAAAATCTTGGGGATTCTCACCGCACGCAAATCCGCATTGATGGCACCAGTGGCAGTAACCGCCAGCATGCCGACAAAACGTGCGTCAATGGCACAAGCCTGCGTAGCGTCTTTCTTTACATTCTTCTGAACAATAGCTACCAGTCTGCCTTCTGCATCAATCAGAGGACACCCCCAATTTTTCTCTTCATTCCCTGCTGACAGCTGATAATATTTGTACTGTTGGAAATCGTCAGTCTCCGTAATACTTGTTTCATGCAAAGCATTCTTCTTATTCGCCGTATAATTTACCAAACTCAAAACCGTTCCCTTTCGGACTGAATCCAAAGACAAGGGAATGTATTCCGGATTTTTCTCCGTGTCAACACGGAATTTTATCAAATCATACGCACTGCTGGCACCTGCAATACGGGTAACACTCATTTTTTTTCCTTTGAAATCAATGACATCCGCCCGCACGGCATCCTTGAAAAGTCCGAATGCCGCAACTCCAGTCCCATCTTCCGCAATAAAACAACCATACCCGGAATTGATAATGGTTCCGTCTTCGCTATAGGTAATCACATTGAACACAGCCTTGTAGGCATCCTTCAACGAGCCTGATGCGGACATAGCCATTGAACACCCTACAGTATAAAAATATAAAAATACAAATATCAGATGTTTACTCATACTTACTATAGTTTTAATAAAGATTTTGCATTGTTGATGGCAGCCTCGGTCACTTCCGAACCGCTCAGCATATTCGCTATCTCTTTTACCCGCTCCTCACAGGAAAGTCTGACGATATGGCTTGTCGTTCCGTTCTCATCCTCCGATTTATAAACACGGAAATGATTCTTTCCAGAAGCTGCAATCTGGGGAAGATGGGTAATACAGATCACTTGACAGTTCTGCGACATATCCCGCATGACCATTGCCATCCGCTCCGCGATGGTGCCGGACACGCCTGTATCTATCTCATCGAAAACAATGGTAGGAAGATGCCTACATGAAGAGATCAGCGACTTCAAGGACAGCATCAGGCGGGCAATCTCTCCTCCCGATGCAATCTGCGCTACATCCTGTAACGGAACATTTCTGTTAGCACTGAAAAGGAACACAACCTTGTCACATCCGGTCACATCCGGAACCGCCCGCTTTTCCATCTGCATTTGCAACGCAACGCTGGGCATTCCCAACACCTGAAGTTTTTCCGTCAATTTCCTTTCGATTTTCAAGGCCGCCTTCTTTCGCTCTCCGGTCAGTTCCTTCCCAATTTTCTCAATCTTCTCAAACTCTTTCCCGACTTCCTCTTCTTTTCTTCTTAGAAAATCATCGTTGTTGCTTATCCTACCCATGCGTTCACGCAACTCCTCCTCAATACGCATCAGTTCTTCGTTCGATGTGACATGATGCTTTTGCTGCAAGGAATAAAACGTACTCAACCGTTCCTCCACAAAAGCCAGACGCTCCGGATTGAACTCCACATTATCCAGCAGACGCTTTATTTCCGCCTCTATATCTTCCAATTCTATACGCACACTCTCCAGTCTGTCCGAAAGAGCGGATGCCTCAGACATCACAGAAGCTATGGAAGAAAGGGCCTGCCCTCCTGTACGCAACTGCGACAAAAAATCCATATCGTCCCGAGACAAAACTGAAAACGCCGTATAGAGCGCAGTCTTTATATCTTCTGCATGTGCCAGTTTTTCCGCCTCCCGCTCAAGTTCCTCCTGCTCGCCTGTTTTCAATGCTGCATTTTCCAATAAATGCAATTGAAAAGCCAGATACTCCTCATCATTCTTGTCCTTCTCCGTCTGCCTTTTCAACTCTTCCAGTTCCTTACGTGACTGCTCCCAAACTTTGAACTGAGCCTGATATTGCGCCAGTAATTTTTCGTTCCGTGCCACCACATCCAATGTGTCGATCAGGAAGCCCTCATTTCCCATCAGAAGGTTCTGATGCTGGGAATGGATGTCAATCAAACAGCTGCTCAACTCCTTTAGTTTAGACAAGGACACCGGCGTATCATTTATGAAGGCCCTGCTCTTACCGGCAGCCGTAACCTCACGCCGGACGATACATTCCGTACCATCGAAGTCTATATCGTTGTCAGAAAAAAAATCCTGCATGGAAAGCTCGCGAACATCGAAAACAGCCTCGACACAACATTTCCTTTCGCCCGATTTGATGACTTTGGAATCAGCACGTTGCCCGAGAAGCAATCCCAAAGCACCCAGCACGATACTTTTTCCCGCTCCCGTCTCGCCCGTTATGACAGAAAAGCCCGAAGATATGTCAATATCCAGTTTTTCTATGAGAGCATAATTACTAATGTGTAAATTCAACAGCATGGAGAAAAAATTTTACTATTGCTTCAACTTATTCCAGTAAGAACTTTGAGAGGCATTAATCCCCATCAGCGTTTCATAAATACTCTCCTTCTCCTTCGGAGCACCTTTTCCCTTATATATGCTCACCAGCTCATCCCTCTTGTACTCAGTGAATATCTGTGGCAACATACTCATCGGTTTATTGGTGCGAGCCTCTTTCAGAAGTGTCATCGCTCCGGTTATCCCAACTCGGCCTCGCTCTGCGTTTTCCGCCATCACATCCATTCCCTCGCGGTAATATTTGTACTGCATCTGACGGAAATTCTCCATACCGCTATCCAGATAATCATTGATCACGGCATACCTGTTCTTGCTGTCCTCAAACGCTTTCCAGCCCTTTGTTGTCAAACTCTGCGCATTGTTCGTTATCGTCTGGACAATCTGTAAAATTTCCGTTCCTCCCTTTGGCGACATCGTGTCCATATCCAGTCCAATGATGAGATAAGCATAATATGCCACCATCGCAGTCAGATCATTATTGATCAGATCGGGACGAAAATCCAATTTATCGTATTCCTGATAAGTGAAATTAAAATTCGGGTCACGCATGCTGAAAACAGTCGTGGTATAAGTAGCATTATAAACCGGACGGGTAGACTGTACCACCAGCGAACACTCAAACCGATTTTCGCTCTCCACGTACTTGGAAACCGTAATATTAAAATTACAGTTGATCCGTTCATTGCGCCGGTACTGCATATTTGTCCATTGGCGGTCGTTGAGAAATTCGGTCAAGGCCGTTTGCAGATTCTCAAAAACACTTACGTTCGTGCCTTGAATCTGCTGATGATTGACCGTAACCCTCGCATCCAGTTCTTGGGCATATATACCAGAAAAGCAGATTGATAAAAAAAATGATAGAACTGTTAATCGAAGAGACTGCATAATCGTAACACTATATCTTTGGCAACTTCCATCTTTGATTTCAAAGGAAACTCTAACACCTCGTCCGAAGTCACTATTGTTATCTTATTCGTGTCAACCATAAAACCAGCACCTTCGTCCCGCAGGGAATTCAACACGATGAAATCACAGTTCTTTTTCTCCAGTTTCTGCCGTGCATTCGCTTTTTCATTCACCGTCTCAAGAGCAAACCCTACAAGTTTCTGCCCGTCTTTCTTCTCTCTGCCCAAAGCTGCCGCAATATCCCGAGTGGGGACCAACTTCAAATTCATCCCATCTCTACCCCTTTTAATTTTCTCGGAAACAGATGTCTCCACGGTAAAATCAGCAACGGCCGCAGACAGTATGGCCGCATCACACTGCGGAAAAACTGCAAGCGAAGCATCGTACATTTCCTGTGCGCTCTCGACATCCACTCGCCTGATATTGGGATGGGAAGTCCGCAGCCCTACCGGTCCGGCAATCAGGTCGACTTCCGCTCCCATTTCCGCACAAACCTCCGCCAATGCAAATCCCATTTTTCCACTGGAATAATTCCCGATGAAACGCACCGGATCTATTTTCTCATAAGTCGGTCCGGCCGTTATCATAATACGTTTTCCGGCCAATTGTTTTCTGTCCGGCGAGAAGAAACGGTCTATACATGAAAATATCGCTTCAGGCTCTTCCATACGCCCCTTCCCCACAAGATGACTGGCCAATTCCCCCTCTCCCGGCTCAATGATGATATTCCCAAAAGAACGTAATCTTTGCAAATTGGCCTGGGTTGCCGGATGAGCATACATGTCCAAATCCATGGCCGGAGCAACAAAGACCGGGGCTTTCATGGACAAATAAGTAGTGATGAGCATATTGTCTGCTACCCCATTCGCCATTTTGGCCAAAGTGGAAGCCGTGGCGGGAGCCACGATCATGACATCGGCCCACTGCCCCAAATCGACATGGCTGTGCCACGTACCGTCCCGCTGTGCGAAAAAGTCACCAATGACAGGTTTGGACGTCAAGGCCGACAATGTCACCGGAGTTATGAATTCCTTTCCGGCTGGTGTTATGACTACCTGCACTTCGGCCCCCGCCTTTATGAAAAGACGTATCAGCGGACAAGCCTTGTAGGCGGCAATACTTCCGCTGATGCCCAACACAATATGTTTTCCTTTCAGATTCATCACTATATACCGGCTTTCAAGCGTATCCGCATAAAGGTCTGTTTCGTATTCTGCGTAAAGTCACCCTGCATAATCCATGAAAAATATCCCGGATCACGTCTCAGCACATCCACCACCGGACGGCCTTTGTATTTTCCAAAATTTATCACTTCTACCTTCTGGTCATTATAGACGATGCGACCTGCCAGATCCACATTGTCATTACGCTTGGAGAAACTGGCCAAAAAGGGCACGTTGTTCTTCAGACTCTCTCCATACCTGTCCAACTGGGCCTTCAGCACCTCATACGTAGCCCGCGTATCTGCCAGAGCCGAATGGGCATTCTCCAAATCCTTGCAACAATAGAACTTATAGGCAGCGGAAAGGGTACGCTGTTCCATCTTGTGGAAGATATTCTGCACATCCACAAAGTTGCTCTTGCTGATGTCCAATTCCACTCCTGCGCGAATAAATTCTTCCATCAGTAACGGCACATCAAAGAAATTGGAGTTGAAACCGGCAATGTCGCATCCTTCAAAAACGGTTGCCAATTCTTTTGCCCTGTCTTTGAAAAGCGGACAATCTGCAACCTCCTCGTTGGTAATACCATTTACCGACGTTGCTTCCGCTGAAATCGGAATCTGCGGATTAAAGCGCATGGTACGGGCTTCCTCTTCGCCGTTGGGATATACCTTGATATAACATAACTCGACGATACGGTCCGACACGATATTCAACCCGGTTGCCTCTATGTCGAAAAAGACCAGGGGACGGGAAAGGTTCAAATTCATACCTCTGCAATTTACTTATTATTCGTTGAGCATCATGGGCATCAACAACATCAGCACATAACCGTCTTCCTTTTGTTCGGCGGGCACAATGACACCGGCCCGACTGGCATCTGCCAGTTTTATCACGATCTCGTCTCCTTCGAGATTGTTCAAAAGTTCCATCAGATAAGTCCCTTTGAATCCAATACTCATCGGGACTCCGGAATAGTCGCACAACAAGACTTCCTCCGCCGACATTGAAAAGTCTATATCCTGACTGGAAATCACCATCTTACTCATTTCCAAATGGATTTTTATAAGAGCACTGCTGGCATTGGAAAAAATCAGGACACGGCGTAGAGCGCTCATGAAAGCCTGCCGGTTCACAGTCACATTGTTCGGATTGTCCTGCGGAATCACGCTGTTGTAATTGGGATAACGCCCTTCAATAAGACGGCAGTTCATCATAAATCCTTCAGACTGCATCAAGGCATTGCGCTCGCTGAAACGCACTACCACATCTCCCTGCTCTTTGGCCAGGATGTTCCTTGCCAATGTCGCAGGTTTTTTGGGCAGGATGAAAGTTCCGGGAGCAGAGGCCTGCACACCGTTTGTCTTGTCGCAGGCCAGCTTATGGCCATCACTGGCAACTACCGTCAGATCGTTCTCCGAGATGTCAAAAAACACTCCGTTCATAACGGGACGGAGAGCATCATCGGCCGTGGCAAAAAGGGCACGGCTTATTCCGGAATACAGTGCGTTTGCACTCAGCGTAAGCGAAGAGCCGTTTTCTTCCATCTGGGGAGGAACGGGATAATCCTCCGCGTTCTGTCCCATAAAATTATACTTTCCGTTCTGATATTCCACCGTGATCTCCAGAGTTGTCTCATTCACATAAAACTCCAGCGGCTGTTCGGGAATCTCCTTCATGGCATCCTGAATAGTCTTAGCGTTCACGGCAAAACAAATATCCGCATCGCTCTCGACCAGATCCACCCATGTGGTGAGAGTCGTCTCATTATCGGAAGCCGTAAGGGTAAGCTTGTTGTCCTTAATGTCGAAAACAAAGCAGTCCAATATGGGCAAGTTGTTTTTTGAAGCAATCACGCGGCCTATCGCCTGAAGACGTGCCGAAAGCACAGAACTGGAAATAACGAATTTCATATATTGGCGTTTTTATTTATTTGTTCTAATCTATCAAAGGACAAAAGTACAAAAAAATAGGAATTTATCAATCTATTCATTCTCTATTTATTGACGTCCGATGAAAGTAAGGGTAATTCGGACGAAGATGCTCTCCTTTTTTCATGCCTTGTAAAAAATATAGGATCAGGTCTTTCGCGCAAACCTCTCACCCAAAATCCAGGGAAAAAAACGACGCAAGATGTCTATCAAGACACAGGTCGCCATCATACTTAATGCCGCGATCAGCCATTTTGCACTCCAGTCGCCTGCCCCCTCCCGGCCCGACAAAAAGAACACTCCCTTGACAACTATCGCAATCACATAGCTTTGAAAGGCAAGAACCGCCACAGAATATCGGTTGACGAACTGCACAAAACGAGAGACACAACGACTTTTGCACAAAGAAAACAATGCATCCGATGTCAACAATAAAAACGGTATCACTCCGAATGAAGCCAAGGTCCTTATCCAGATACTGTCGGTCTCTGCCGCCCAGACAAACGAGCAACCGGCTATCAAAACGAATATGACCCACTGTAAATTAAAATGATTCTTCTGCCGCATCCAAGAAAGCCATATAATTCTGCCACAAGTCCCGACCGCATAAAAAGGCATGAACAGCAAAGCGTAGTCCAATTGCCAGTATCTTGTGCATTCCCAATCTCCCAGAACCGGAACCAAGAACAGAAAAAAACTTACAAAAAGCAACGGCATCGGTTTGCTTCCCATTATTTTACAAAGCATGAAAAACAATATCTGGCACAAAAACAAAGCACAGATAAACCACAGGGCCGCCGCCACCAACGAGGGACGTCCTTCGATCAGTTCCACCAGCGGGGCAAACCATCTGGCCGACATGTCAGCTCCACCTGCCCAACACCTACCACCCAGAAGCCACAAGATGTATATAGAAACAGAAAGCGTAAAATACGGTAACAATAGTCTCCGGACTCGACGGCACACAAAAGTACTGATTCCTTCCAGCCTTCTGCCGTCAAAACAAATGCCGGAAACGAAAAAGAAAGTCGCCATCAATATGTGCCACATCGCCCGTTCAGTCATTATTTCCATCCGGGGCGGCGTATGATAGAAAATGACTAAGAACAGCGTAAGAAAACGACACTCATCTATCCAGCCAATTCTATTCACCGGCTGGGAAATCTTATTCTTCACCCAGGTTACTGTTTCTTCTGCCATGATTTCAAAAAAAATGCGGAAAGCCTGTATCTTTTATCTTAACATCTGCCGATAAATAGATACAGGCCCTCTTCATCTGTCTCGGGGTTCCCCCGAGATTTCTTACAGCCTTTTCCAAAAGCGGGAATCAATAGTTCTCCGCACGAATCTGGTAATAGCTTTGAGGATGATCACACACCGGACACATCTCGGGAGCTTTCTTGCCCACTACGATATGGCCACAGTTGGAACACTGCCATACGCAATCTCCATCGCGGCTGAAAACGATTTTATCCTCAATGTTTTTCAGAAGTTTGCGGTATCTCTCCTCATGTTCCTTCTCTATAGCCGCAACCATTTTGAATTTAGCGGCAATGTCTTTGAATCCTTCCTCTTCGGCCTCCTGTGCGAATCTCGCATACATATCGGTCCATTCATAGTTCTCACCGGCTGCGGCATCCTGCAAATTTACCGGTGTAGACTGTATTCCACCATGCAACAGCTTGAACCATATCTTGGCATGTTCCTTCTCGTTTTTCGAAGTTTCCTCAAAAATGGCAGCCATTTGGACATAACCGTCTTTTTTTGCCTTCGATGCGTAGTACGCATACTTTGTATGTGCCATTGACTCTCCGGCAAAAGCCGTTTCCAGATTTTTCTCTGTCCTAGTTCCTTTCAGTTCTTTCATAATCTTAATTTTTTATAAACCAAATTATATCCCTCTATCCCGTTCTCTCATAACGGAAACAGAGCAAGAAACACCTTGCAAAGGTAACAAATAATTCTACACAAGTATATCCACTACAAATGTTTTAATTCATTTTTCATCTCGCTTCAAATTATTACAGAAAGCCTTTATAAATTTAAGGCTGAATCAAACTAATTTTCTAAATTTGCCACATCAGCACTTATTCAGCAATATGAAACAAAGTTTAGTTACCATCGCAAATCTCTCGAAAGAGAAAATCATGTATCTGCTCAGAATGGCCGAAGAGTTTGAAAAACGCCCCGACCGCAAGATTCTGGACGGAAAAATCGTTGCGACACTGTTTTTCGAGCCTTCCACCCGGACCCGCCTGTCCTTTGAGACGGCAGCCAACCGTTTAGGAGCCAAAGTCATCGGTTTCACTGACCCCAAGGTCACCAGTTCCACCAAGGGTGAGACGCTCAAGGATACCATCATGATGGTCAGCAATTATGCCGATGTCATTGTCATGCGCCACTATCTGGAAGGTGCAGCCCGATATGCCAGTGAAGTTTCGCCTGTCCCCATTGTGAATGCCGGCGACGGTGCCAACCAGCACCCTTCACAGACCATGCTGGACCTATACTCTATCTACAAGACACAGAAAACGCTGGAAAATCTGAATATCTATCTCGTCGGAGACCTTAAATACGGACGCACCGTCCATTCTCTCCTGATGGCCATGCGCCATTTCAATCCAACCTTCCACTTCATCTCACCCCGGGAACTGTCCATGCCCGAAGAGTATAAGATATACTGTCAGGAGCATCACATCAATTATGTGGAACATGAAAACTTCAATGAAGAGGTCATCAGCCATGCGGACATTCTATACATCACACGGGTTCAGCGCGAACGTTTCACGGACCTGATGGAATATGAACGGGTCAAGGACATCTATATATTGAAAGCATCCATGCTGAAGAGTGCCCGCGAAAACATGAAAATCCTGCATCCGCTCCCCCGCGTCAACGAAATAAGCTACGATGTTGACGATGACCCCCACGCTTATTATTTTGAGCAGGCCCGAAACGGTCTTTTCGCCCGCGAGGCCATTATCTGCGATGTTCTGGGCATCACCCTCGAAGACATTATCAACCAATAACCCCTTTCCGCCACACCCCAATGAAAAGAGAAGAATTAATGGTGGCAGCTATCCAGAACGGAACTGTCATCGACCACATACCCAGTTCCAAACTCTTTGCCATAGTCAGCCTGTTGCATCTTGAAGACATCCGCGGCTCATCTATCATGGTGGGTTACAATCTCAAAAGCAAGAAGTTCGGACACAAAAGCATCATCAAAGTATCAGACAAATTCTTCAGCGATGCCGAACTAAACCAGTTGTCGGTTGTAGCCCCCAATGTCACTCTATGCGTCATCCGAGACTACGAAGTAGTAGAAAAAAAACGTGTGGTACTCCCTGAAAACATCCGCGGTATCGTCCGGTGTGCCAACCCCAAATGTATCACCAATAATGAGCCCATGTCCACTCTTTTCCACGTTGCCGACAAACAGGAAGGCATCATCCGGTGCCATTACTGCGAAAAGGAACAGAATCTGGAACACGTGAAATTGGTATGACCCAACGAACCTATTAATCTTTTACTTATAATATGAAAAAAGACACAGAAATCTTCAATCTCATCGAGGCGGAATACCAACGTCAGCTACGCGGAATCGAACTGATCGCCTCTGAAAACTTTGTCAGTACGCAAGTGATGGAGGCCATGGGTTCCTGTCTGACGAACAAGTATGCCGAAGGCTATCCCGGACGGCGTTATTACGGCGGTTGCGGCATTGTAGACCAGACGGAGAACCTCGCCATCCAACGCGTCAAGCAACTTTTCAATGCCGAATATGCCAACGTACAGCCCCATTCCGGCGCACAGGCCAATGCCGCCGTATTTCTGGCTGTACTCAAACCCGGAGACACTTTCATGGGTCTCAATCTTGACCACGGAGGCCATCTGTCCCATGGATCCCGTGTCAACACCTCCGGCATCCTCTACAACCCCGTAGGCTACAACCTCAACAAAGAGACCGGACGGATAGACTATGACGAAATGGAACAGCTCGCACTGGAACACAAACCCAAACTGATTATTGGAGGCGGATCGGCCTACAGCCGCGAATGGGACTACGCCCGAATGCGAAAAATAGCCGACAGCGTAGGGGCCCTTTTCATGGTTGACATGGCTCATCCAGCAGGTCTCATTGCCGCCGGACTGCTGGACAATCCTGTAAAATACGCCCATATCGTCACCTCCACCACCCACAAGACCTTGCGCGGTCCTCGCGGAGGCATCATCCTGATGGGCAGGGATTTTGAAAATCCCTGGGGCCTCACCACTCCCAAAGGTGAAATCAAGATGATGAGCCAACTGCTCAACAGTGCCGTGTTCCCGGGAACACAGGGCGGTCCTCTGGAGCATGTCATCGCTGCCAAAGCCGTAGCTTTCGGAGAAGCATTGCAACCTGAATTCAAGGAATACGCCCTTCAGGTCAAAAAGAATGCCGCTTGTCTGGCCAACGAACTGGCCCAAAGAGGCTTCACGATTGTCAGCGGAGGAACAGACAACCACAGTATGCTTGTAGACCTTCGCTCAAAATACCCTGACCTCACTGGAAAAGTAGCGGAGAACGCACTGGTTGCGGCAGACATCACTGCCAACAAGAACATGGTGCCCTTCGACAGTCGAAGCGCCTTCCAAACCTCTGGAATACGTCTGGGAACTCCCGCCATCACCACGCGTGGAGCCAAAGAGGACCTGATGAAGGATATCGCCGAAATGATCGAGACGGTGCTCAATTCACCCCATGACGAACTGGTCATTGCCTCCGTGCGTGCCCAAGTCAACGAGACGATGAAGCAATACCCGTTGTTTGCCTACTAAAAAACAGAAAACCACTCAGAGACCGGACAGATAATTCTCTGTCCGGTCTTTTCTTCTCTAAACTTATTGATAGGAATCATCTTCCACCAGTTTTCCTTCTTTCAGAAGCGCATGCCAGAGATGGTAGCGAAACTCAGGGCTTATGCGCTCCATATTCTGAAACTCATCACGCACGGATGTGCGGTTGGAAACCGTTTCGTAAGGACAGCATTTCTCCAACGGACGATACATACGTATTCCAGCCCATGCTCTAAGATCCTCCTCATGTTCCTTGCACAGGGGACGGATCAGAGTTATCGGAAATTTCCGCATCCGTAACCGCACCGGCATAGTTGAAAACGACCCCGAGAACATAAGGTTCATCAAGGCCGTATGCAAGATGTCATCCTGATGATGCCCCAAAGCAATCTTATTGCACCCCAATTCACGGGCTGTCTCAAACATAATTTTCCGTCTGTTCCAGGAACATAAGAAACAAGGGCTGCGACCACTCTCCCTATCTGTCGAGAAACTGCCGGTGCGCACATAAAACGAAATGCCTGAAGCCGAAGCAACCTCTTCCAGATACCTGACATCGCCCGCATAACCCACATTCTCCATCCGCACATGCAACGCCGAGAGGTGGAACTTATGGTTTGAATGACGTGCCACTTCTCCCAACAACTCCAGCAAAGCCAAAGAGTCCTTGCCCCCGGACACCCCTATCAGGATGTGATCGTCCGGTTCTATCAGACCGAATGCTTTGATTCCTTCACGTAGCCGGCGACGCACACGTTCCGCCAGACGATACTCCTCCGTCAGTTTGTTCCGCATACCGATAGTGTGTTTCAAGGTAAAAATGACTTAAACTCCGAAACGGCTTTCATCCGTTCACTCTCGCTTTTATCGGGACACTCGGCTTCCAGCCAATTCAAAAAAGCCCGGACCGCTAAAGTCTTCATTGCAGCCCGTCCTGCCCTCACACCACTCTGGTAATTATGATAAGGCAAAAGATTCTTATTGTAATTTCCGTCACTCATTTTTCCGATTATTAATGTATAATTAGTGTAATTTCACCAGTGTAAAACGAACTTGAATCCCGCGCTGGTCTGCTGCTTGCCCGCAATTCCCAGAAAAACGGCCAAATCAAGGAAATAGGTGGCAAAGCCATAGCCGACCTCGGCATAGGAAGCAAGATTTCGCACCGAAAGCAAACTGCAATACAAACGCTCCTTCTGCACAATCCGGGAGAGCCAGCGTATCCGGGAAAGCAATAACATGGGCGATTCGTAGGCAGCACTGCATCTCAGATAAAAATCCGATTCATTGTACCAGTGTGCATTCAACAAATGAAATTGTCCGGAAAGTTCATCGTTCCATCCGTCGGGCATATTGTTATCCCGGAAATAGTCGTAATCCAGAAAATAATTGTCTCCGCGATTTGTATACAGACCGGCTCCCAAGCGAAAATACAGCGAACGCAAAGCGTAAAGATCCTTCAGCCATTTGACATCGGCCTCCCATCGTTCATAGTCACTCTGCCCTCCTCCAACTTTTAAGCCTCGCTCATAGTCAATCATAAACGTCGGCCATTTCGAGTAAAGAGGCACTTTATAGCGCCCGTTGCGATAATAATACTGCTTGGGCGTATACTCTACATGCAGACGTGGAGCCAGACTGTGAATATAATGCAACATCCCGCTCTGTTGCGCCACTTCGTTCCATCCTACCAGAGACCGGCGATGATAGCGCACCCCCGTACTCAGACGCAGACCCGGCAAGAGACGTAACGAAAAATCTCCCAGACAGTAAAAATCCTTATAGTAGTGAAATTCAAACGTATTAAAGACATGGATGAGCGAATCGTAATTGCTCACCATTCCCAATTTCTCACGTACATCCTCAGCCTGCCGGTTGGAATAAATCCTGTTTCCATTACCTGTTTCCAATGAAAAAGTTCCGTCATGAAGCGGCATCAGCCGGAACTTGACCGGCAAACGCCAGTAAAACAGATTCTGCTTGAAATTATAGGCAACCCTTGGAGAAACATCCATGCTTCTGCCCATGCCCATGTCATAGTCAAAAGCGAACTTGGTCTGCAAGGTAATTCCTCGGCTCCCGGACCATTGCATCATCGAAGGTGTCAAAAGCGGCGGAACCTTCAGATGCCCCTGACGGCCTAAAAGAAACCGATGACTGTCGAGTAAAATATTTTCAGCCTGAGGAGACAATCGGAAACGCTGCAAACGTTTCCTGCGTATGTTCGGCACATCCTCATGCACGGATTTTTCTCCTTTCAAAAGCATAGACTCTTCCTCCGTCAACGGAATGGGACGCAGCGTATCAAAGTAAGCCATATCGCGGATCGTTTGCACAGTATCCATCCTGAGCCCGTACATATCCGTAAGATCATAACGCTTATCCCGCGACAATGCGTCCTCAGACGTCTCCGTAAAATCATAATCCGCCTTCATCATACAACGTCCCTCAACTCTATTCCCCAAAAGATGCAGACTGGACTTCAGACTGATGTTTTCGGGAAACAATGAAGACAGACTGTCCGTACCGGCTCTACCGGTTATATTCAATTTTGTAAATTCGTATCTCAAATCAAAACTAAAGTCCCGGACAGCTCCTGTGACATTGTTGACGTCCATCGTTCCGCTTACAAGCTGTACGTTATGAAAACGCGGCCGGATTCTGATACGTGTATACACCTCGCCGTTGCTGGTATAGGAATAAATATAACTGAACCTATAAAAATGGCGGTTGCGGTAATGCAGCGGAGAAAGGATTCGGTCTGAAAAAAGGTTCGGTTCGTAAATTGAAAAATTCAATCGGTTCATCGCATGATTCCGATACTTTTCAAAATATGGAAAAGTTCCGTAACCTGCTCTGTTCTTACGGTCGAACTCTCCAAAGGAACGGAACTGATAATGATCAAGGCTCTCGCCGAAATAATCATTCGTCCCTCTTCTCAAAGGGAACATACCGGGAAGATAACGCACCCAAGCCCCTTTCCTACAAGTCCGAACCCAATACTTCAGATATACATCCGAAGAAAAACTGCCTGTCCGCAAGCCGGTTTTCTCCTTATAATGATATACCCGATTCATTATCGAATCCACCCGATGATCCTGTGCCCGTACCAAGAGCGTACAGACAAACAGGCAGAGCAGCAGGATCAGTTTTCTATTCATCGGATGTCCCCCTCGCGATTTTTATCTGGAGACCGCCTTGATGCCCTTGACACCACGCAATTTCTTTATGAGGGTATTCAGCACTTGAGTATCATCCACCATTACAGTCAGTATGCCGAAGAACAAACCGTCGTTGCTGTCAATATTAATGCTCCTGAGCATGATCCGCTCTTCTTTGGAAATAACGGATGTGATATTATTGACCACACCGAGATCGTCATTTCCAACAATATGAAGAGTGATCGGATACTTCCCTCCTCCCTTTCCTGCCCAACGGGCCTTGACGATACGATAACCGAAACGCTGTTTCAAAGCGGGAGCATTGGGACAGTTCTCACGGTGGATCTTTATGCCGCCATGTACCGTTACAAAACCGAACACTTCGTCTCCGTAAACCGGATTACAACAACGCGCCATCTGGAAATCAAGTCCTTTCAGATCCTGGCCGATCACCACCACGTCGCTTTCACTCTGAGAACGTTTTTCCAGTTCCTTCTCAAAGTTATACTCTCCTGCACTGCGTATGGCCGCCCTCTCCTGCAAACCGGCTTCCCTCCGTATCAGATCCGAATAAAGATCTATCGTCCCGTTCACATCCAACCGTCCATCCGCAATGGCGCGATAAAACTCTCCGGCTTCCTTATAGCCGGATTTCTTGACCAACTGATTGATGACAGATTCCTCCCACTCTATCTTACGGTTCTTCAACTTGCGCTCCAGCAATTCCCGCGCCATACTTCCGTCCTTAGCCTGAAACTCTTTTACCGCTGCCCGGATCTTTGACCGTGCGTGGGAAGACACAGCAATATTCAGCCATTCGGTTTTCGGATATTGGGAAGCGGCAGTCACGATCTCCACAGTCTCCCCACTCTCCAACACATGACGGATAGGCACATTACGTCCGTTTATTTTTCCTCCGACACAACGATTGCCCACAACCGTATGTATGCGGTAAGCAAAATCCAAAACCGTTGCTCCGGCCGGCAACTGGTATAAATCGCCCTTCGGGGTAAACACATAAATCTCTTTTGCCTGTGCCGCTCCCAGACTCTCCGACAACAATTTCTCATTTCCAGTTTCCAGAGCATTACGGATATTTGTAAGCCATTCATCCACTCCCCCGCTGCTCTTCACGCCTTTATAGCGCCAGTGCGCGGCCAACCCTCGCTCCGCCACCTCATCCATACGCTCCGTACGAATCTGCACTTCCACCCATTTATCCTCGGGTCCTTTCACAGTTATATGCAAACTCTCATAGCCATTGCTCTTGGGCACCGTAAGCCAGTCACGCAACCGCTTCAGATCGGATTCATACTGGTCCGTTATCAAAGAAAAGACCTTCCAGCATTGCTCCTTTTCCTTTTGAAGCGGTGCATCAAGAATAATTCTGATGGCAAAAAGATCATACACCCCACCAAAGCCACATTGCTGTTTTTTCATCTTCTGCCAGATGGAATGAATGCTTTTTGTACGCCCTTTCATGTGATACCTGAGCCCTTCTGCATCCAGCATCTTCCGGATCGGGGCAATAAAGCGTTCTATATAGGCATCACGAGACCTTTTCGTGGCATTCAGAGACTCCTTGATCATATAATAGGCATCATGCTCCAGATATTTCAGCGACAGATCTTCAAGCTCACTCTTCAAACGATAAAGACCCAACTTATGGGCCAGTGGAGCATAGAGATAAGCAGCCTCGGTGGCCAGTTTTTTTTGCTCCTCCACAAACTCCGTATCCTTTACATTACGCATCATATTGACACCATGCGCGATCAGCAACAGAATAATCCGCATGTCGCAGGCCTGGGAAATCAGCAGATTCCGAAAATTGTCCGTTTTCATGGCCTCTGTCCTGACTTCCAGTTTTTCTATCCTTCGGAATGAACGAAGCACCTCTTCCATATCTTGACCGAACAATTCACCCACCCTGTCGCACTGCTCTTCCGTCATCACCACCGAATGCAACAAAAAAGCTGTCAGGACCTTTCCGCGCAGTCCCGTCTCATGCACAGCCAGCAACACAGACTGGAGAGACATCACAATCCGGTTGTGTCCGAAAACATTTCTCAGCATTTTGTTCTCCGCTACTGTCTGCCGCAGGAAACGACTTAATTTGCGCGCCGTCTCTCCATCCGGCCGCAAATGCTCATCCCGCCATATCAAACACAAACAACGGAACAGATCGTTCCGTTCTTCCGGGGTAAAGATATTTTCCATCATAACCTATCTGTACATATTGCCATTCATTGCAAATGTAGATAAAAATCGCGAGTTTTTATACCGGCAGGATAAAGAACTCTTTTTCTTTACAGGAAAAATGCGAAGAAGCGGACGAGAATGCCTCTCGTCCGCTCCTTCAACATTCTCCGACGCTATAATCAAAGTATCCCTTGCGCCATCATGGCACGGGCCACTTTCATGAAGCCCGCCACATTGGCACCCTTCACATAATTGACAGTCCCATCCGGCTGACGCCCGAACTTCACACATTGGGAATGGATATTCTCCATGATCTGATGCAAACGTGCATCCACTTCTTCTGCTGTCCAGCACAGTTTCTCCGCATTCTGCGTCATTTCCAGACCGGACACCGACACACCACCCGCATTCGAGGCCTTGCCGGGAGCATATAATATACGGGCTTTCAGAAATGCTGCCACCGCTTCAGGAGTAGAAGGCATATTGGCCCCCTCACTGACGGCTATACATCCATTGGACAAAAGCGTTTGAGCATCTTCGCCATCCAGTTCATTCTGTGTGGCACACGGCATTGCAATATCACACTTCTCGCTCCAAGGCCGCCCTCCGGGAACATACTTCACGCCATATTCCTCTGCATATTCCCTGATCCTGCCACGATACAGATTCTTCAGTTCCATAATATAATCCAACTTTGCGCGATCAATCCCGTCCGGGTCATAAATATATCCGTCCGAATCGGACATCGTGACAACCTTGGCCCCAAGCTGAAGCAATTTTTCGGCTGTGTACTGAGCCACGTTTCCGGACCCCGATACCGCAACCACCTTTCCCTTAATGTCTATATTTCTTGTTTTCAGCATCTCCTGCAAGAAATAGACATTACCATAACCTGTAGCTTCGGGACGAATCAGCGATCCTCCGAAATCTATACCCTTTCCGGTCAGTGTCCCGGTATTCTCACGAGCCAGTTTCTTATACATGCCATACATATATCCCACTTCACGGCCTCCCACTCCGATATCTCCGGCAGGAACATCCGTATCAGGACCGATGTGGCGCCAAAGCTCTGTCATGAATGCCTGACAGAACCGCATCACCTCAGCATTCGACTTACCACGCGGACTAAAATCACTTCCGCCTTTCGCACCTCCCATCGGAAGCGTTGTCAGAGAGTTCTTGAAAGTCTGTTCAAAAGCCAAAAATTTCAGAATCCCGGGTTTTACGGAAGAATGAAAGCGCAGCCCTCCCTTGTAAGGCCCTATAGCATTGTTGTGCTGCACCCGATATCCCATATTGGTGCGCACCTTGCCCTGATCGTCCGTCCACGTCACACGGAAGGAAACAATCCGATCGGGAATGCACAAGCGTTCTATCAGATTACAATCTTCAAACTCGGGATGCTCGTTATACGTATCCTCTATTGACTCTAACACCTCCTGAACAGCTTGGTAATATTCAGGCTCCCCAGGAAAACGTTGTTTCAAATTGTCAATCACTTCTTCCGTTTTCATACAATTTTCTAATAAATTTACGTTATAGGTTTCCAAATGCAAAGATAAACAGAATATTTCAAACTACCAATTATTTATGGAGTAAATTCCCGAACAAATATATAAAAGACACACCCCAAAACAATCCTCCCTCGTACTCGTTCGTACACAACTATCATTTACCCAAATACAACCCGAAGCACAAAAATACGCCTCAATTGCCTTTTTTTATTTATATCAGAGTCTAAACAGTTAAATATGATTAATTTAAACGATAATATACAATTTATTACCGAAATATTTTCTAATTTTGCCAGTGTTTTCAGGTTTATAATGATAAGGTAACATAAAAAGTATGTGTTTATATTGCACACTTCAATAAGATTAACACAGGTAAAGAGAATTAAATTATAGAACAAATTAGAATAAGGCTAAACATTCGAACGACTGAACATATATACATCTTCCCCAAAAGCAGCTCAGTCGCAGACTGCCATGCCCAGGAATGCCCCAAAGACATTCTCTGAACACGGATCAGTTGCAAACCCGATTGAAAGATTTTCTGCATGGCAGAAACATAAAACCCATCACGAAGACACTGGCAAAAAAATGACAAAAAAGTTCGGCCCATTAATTATATCTATCGCTACTCTGGTCTGTGGTTCCTTACCTGCACAGAACAGAACCGGCTCCGTGGATTTATTCATGGGTGTAGACTTTAATTACAGAGACATCTGGCTCAACAATCGCGTATATGACGTGCTGGTCAATCTGACACCCGGCATCCGCTGGAACATGGGCCACCGTTGGCAAACTGCCGCACAGGTATATGTGCCAATCGTCAACCAATATGGAGACCGATATAAGAATGTCCGCCTGAACATGGCAGTGCTTTCCCGTCAGATGGCCGTCGGGAAGCATTGGAAGATGAAAATCTCAGGAGGGCTGTTCGGGGCGGAACGCTATGGGCTGGATTGGAAAAACATGTTTATCATTTCCCCTTGGCTGGCCGTAACGGCACAAGCGGGCCTGACCGGTTACTGTTCGATGGCAGCAGGCTGGCAGGCAAGCCATACCATGCGACGGTTTACGGCACAAATTGGTCCGGAAATATATCTTCATCCGTGGAATACGGGTATCTCCGTGCGCGCGGGCCGCTATATTTATGGGGATTACGGCATAACCGGCGAGTGCTTCCGCCATTTCAGACATGCCAGTATCGGGTGCTACGCCTTGTACAGCAACAAAGGAAAAGAAGATGCAGGCTTCAAAATCATTGTCATGCTTCCTCCTTACAAACGTTCGGACCACAAAGTCAGAGTGCGTCCGGCCAGCAACTTCCGTCTGACCTACAGCATCGAGGCCGACAACTATGCGGCCAGCTCCTACAGCACGGATCCGGAACAGAACGAGCGCGAAGGCTGGTTCGACCGCGACTTGCTGCCGTGGGGCCCGGAAACCATGCCCTCGGATTATTCCATCAAAGAACGAAAGGAGGAAGAAAGAGAATGAAACTCCGCATCCTTATTTTCCTATTTGTCCGTATCTTTCTTCTATCCATACCGGCATCCGCACAACTATATACCGGTATGTCCGGACTAATCCATACTCCCTGCGCAGACATGGGGCAAGAAGGAGATGTAAGAATCGGGAGCTACTTCCTCAACAAGCATTTTCTTCCGGAGCATAACGGCAGCACTTTGTTTCAATACGAGGGAAAGATGTATCATACGGCAGACTTTTATCTGTCGGCGACTCCTTTCCGCTGGATAGAAATAGGCTATACGTTCACATTGCTCAAGACTTTGGCCGAAGGGTACGACCAGCCTAAATTCAACCAGAAAGACAGATATTTTTCCATCAAGATCAATCCTTTGCGCGAAGGACCCTGGTGGCCGGCCATTACAATCGGGGCAAACGACTTCCTGACAACTCCCACCCAGAGCTACTCCGCATCCATTCCCAATGCCGCCTATTTCAGAAACTACTACATTGCTGCTACCAAACATTTCAAACCTTCGGGACATGACATAGGCGTTCATCTGGCTTACCGTTACAGCCCGGTAGAGTATTTCAGTGAGAAATGGGGAGGGATGACAGGCGGTGTGACCTGGCAACCCAAATGGGTGCCCTTCTTGCGCGCCATCGCAGAATATACCGGCAACGAAATAAATGTAGGAGCCGACTGTCTGCTGTGGAAACACCTGTTTTTGCAAACAATCCTACAGAACGGGACATATATGTCAGGAGGAATCTGCTTCCAGATGAATCTATTTTAGAACAGATAACTATTTATGTTTTATTAAAATTTATAAAGAATGAAAAATTACTTGAGAATCGGAGCATCTGCGCTCCTTGGAGCTGCGCTGACATTCGGCGTAAGTTCTTGCTGTGACGAAGATCCGGATTACGGGAATGTAACCCCTCCCGTTGTAGCTGCTGTCCACAACATCAGCGGTTCAATTGCCGGCATTGACGGTCTGGGTATATCCGGAGCAACCGTGACCATGGGCGGTACCGCCGACGCAACAGCCACAACGGATGAAAACGGATATTTTGTTTTTGAAAATGTGGCAGTGGGCACTTACAGCCTCAAAGTAACCGCCGAAGGCAAGATATCTCAGGAAACTTCGGTAGAAGTAACTGAGGCCGGCAACGGAAAAAATGTGGTATGGAACGTAATGCTTGCCAGCGAGGAGTCCGTAACCAATATTGAAGTAGGCACCGAAGGCGGTGAAGGAGAAGTTGTGACCGAGGCACTTGCCACCAACAAACTGGCGGAAATCCCCGTGGAAGTGGAAGTTCCCGCCACCTCTTTGAACAAAGAGGCCACCATCGAGGTTTCTCCCATCTACTCTGAATCCGAAGCCGTCCGGGCCGTCAAAGGCCTCTTCAGGGCTTCGTCCGCCACGGAGAAAACTCTCGTATTGGGTGCTAAACTGAGTTGTTCGGACCCGACAGTCAGAATTGACCACCCCATGGACCTCACATTCAATGTGGATGAAGCAACCACCACCGAAGTGAAAGCCCAGAAGTATTCCAACGGACAATGGGTGGATGTTCCCGTCCGCATGGAAGAGGGCAAGGTAATTGTTTCGGCCGATGAATTTACGTCCTACGGACTGTTCGCCACCATCAACTTCGAAATCAAAAGCAGTAACGCCCCCATAGCCTTCCGCCAGAATGTATGGGACAACCTTTACGGAAACAATGACATGTATGTGGGCACAGCTTCCTATGAGTATCAGGTAGGTATGAACGTCAGCACCGAAGGCACGACAGTATTCACCGCCCTGCTTATTGAAACATTGGCACGCCGCTTCGGTGCCGCTTCCTATACCACTACCGGAAACTATCCCATGAATGTAACGCTTCCCGTCGGTACCAAACTCCAGATTTCCGGTGTCCAGCAGATCAATACAGTCACCGCATCTGTCGGCGAGAAAAGTGTCAGCGGAACACAATACGGTGACGTTACCATCGCCGTAGCAACCTCCAACCGTCAGCATACGGGAGGCGGCTCCAAACAATAACAACCGATAATTGCAAAGCACACACCAAATGGTCCGGCAGTTCTTTCAACAAGAAAGGACTGCCGGATTTTTCAATGAAAGATTCTCCTGCAACAAAGAAGCAATTCATTGCCCGTTTTTTACACCCGTTGTAAAAGTTTTTACATGCCTTGTAAAACTTTTTACACGCCTTGTAAAAAATCCTGACTGTATCGCCCCGACTTCGATTGACTGCCCGGAGAATATCCCACCCTGCCGAAAGTTTCCCCAGTTCAGGTTATCCCTCGTTGGGATTGACTGGATATCAAAAACAGGAAGAACAAATCAGACTCTTTGCCGGAACACATATACTTTCTTGTCCGGCAGATCCCGAACTTCCTCACGCACGATATGGGAAAGACCGGCAATGTCGTGTACACTGCCATCCGGCGCAAGAATTCCGATACCTTCACTCGAAACACTATACATTTCATTCTTCACAGTCCGGGTAGTAACAAAATAGTCTGCATCTTCTACCGGAATACCCATCTCCCGGGCAATCTCAGACTTGTGTTCCCCCATCAGTTCCTCCGGAATGTCACTGTCATAAATGTCCACTTTGAACAGACGGCGGTTGATGAAACCGGATGACAACGTACTCAATATCTTGTCCGGATGCCGCTGCCATACTTTCAGGGCACAGAGAATATCACTGTCATCCAACTGAGCGTAATAATCCAGTCCGGTACTTTCACGGAAAGAAAAAGAGTCAACATCATTGTACAGGAAATAACGCAAAGCCGGCGAACAGAATACCGTCTCGCCCTGAGAGGACAGATATTTGGCCCTTTTCAGGGCTGATCTCAGCACCTCTTCGGCCGAGACTACCGTCTTGTGCAGATAAACCTGCCAGTACATCAATCGACGGGCCATCAGGTAATTCTCCACCGAATAAAGGCCTTTGGCATCAATGACGATGCGGTCGTCCGCGACATTCATGGTGCGGATGAGCCTTGCCGCACCGATGTTTCCCTCGCGGACACCCGTATAGAAACTGTCCCGGCAGAGATAGTCCAGCCGGTCTACATCCAGCTGGCTGCAAATCAGATCGTGTATGAAACGCTTATGGTATCCGTCCGTAAAAATCTTTATCGCCAGATTCAATGCTCCACGCATCTCGGCGTTGATGCGTTCCATCATCAGAAGAGAAATATCCTCGTGCGAGATGTCCCGGATCAGGACCTTCTCCAAGACATGGGAATAGGGTCCGTGCCCCACATCGTGAAGAAGGATTGACGCCAAGGCACCTTCCTTCTCGGAATCAAACAGAAAAACGCCCTTTTCCGTCAATGTGATAAAAGCCTCCTGCATCAGATGGAAAGCCCCCAGGGAATGCTGCTTGCGGGTGTGTTGAGCGCCCGGATAGACCGTAGCGGACATTCCGAGCTGACGGATACGGTCCATACGTTGAAAAAAGGGATGCGCAAGAATGTCTGCCAGCAAACCGCGGGGTACCGGGATAAAGCCATATACAGGGTCGTTGATGATCAATCGGTCGGAATACATATTTTGTCAAGAATAAATCAGATCAGGTACTTTCGGCAACAAAATTAGTAAATTCTGAAAATAAATGTGTACTTTTGTCCCTATCATTAAAAAGCAAGACTGACATGCTGACAATCAAACAAATCACAGATGACAAAGAAGCCGTTATCCGCGGCTTGGAAAAAAAACATTTTGAAGGTGCGCGCAAAGCCATCGAAAGCGTACTTGCCATTGACAATAAACGCAAAGCCGCCCAGGCCGAACGCGACAGACTGCTTTCAGAAATCAACTCCCTCTCCAAAAGCATCGGTGCATTGATGAAGGAAAAGCGACAGGAAGAGGCCGAGACAGTAAAGAAACGCGTGTCTGAGATAAAGGAACAGACGAAAGTGCTTGAAGAAGAGGTGAAGAATGCCGAGGAAGAACGCAAGCAACTGCTCTATACCATCCCCAATGTTCCCTACGACCTCGTTCCCGAAGGAAGAACTGCCGAGGAGAATCAGGTCGTGAAAACCGGAGGACCTGCCGCCGAGGATCTCCCCTCGGAAGCATTGCCCCACTGGGAACTGGCTAAGAAATACAATCTGATAGACTTTGATTTGGGCGTAAAAATCAGCGGAGCCGGATTCCCTGTATACATTGGCATGGGTGCCCGCCTGCAACGGGCCCTCATCAATTTCTTCCTGGACGAAGCCCGTGCGGCCGGCTATACCGAGATCATGCCTCCCACGGTAGTGAATGCCGCTTCGGGATACGGAACGGGCCAGTTGCCGGACAAGGAAGGACAGATGTACCATGCCGAGGCGGACGATCTTTATCTGATCCCCACGGCCGAAGTTCCTGTAACCAACATCTATCGCGATGTCATCCTTAACGAAAAAGACCTGCCCGTCAAGAACTGTGCCTACACACAATGCTTCCGCCGCGAAGCCGGCTCCTACGGCAAGGATGTGCGCGGCCTGAACCGTCTGCACGAATTTTCAAAAATCGAGATCGTACGCATCGACACTCCCGAACATTCCCGCGAATCACACAAGGAGATGCTGGCCCATGTGGAAGGACTGCTTCAGAAACTTGAACTGCCCTACCGCATACTCCGTCTCTGCGGCGGCGACATGAGCTTCACCGCAGCCTTGTGCTATGACTTTGAAGTATACAGCGAGGCACAGCACCGCTGGCTGGAGGTGTCTTCGGTCTCCAATTTCGACAGCTATCAGGCCAACCGCCTGCAATGCCGTTACAAGAACGCCGACAAAAAGATCCAGTTGTGCCACACGCTCAACGGTTCCGCGCTGGCCCTGCCGCGCATCGTGGCCGCCCTGCTCGAAGATTTCCAGACTCCCGAAGGAATACGCATTCCCAAAGCCTTGCAGCCGTACATGGGATGCGACATGATTCGATGACCCGGATTTTCTGAGAGAACGGAGCACCCGGACAAGATTCAAACGGTTCTCGCTGAAACACCGAGAGCCGTTTCCATATATGACCGATAGTATTAACATTCAACGACAAGACAAATATGTACACAGTAGACGAACTGAACGACCAACTGATAGACCTGGCTTTTTCCGAAGACATCGGCGACGGCGACCATACCACCCTTTGTTGCATCCCCGAGGATGTCATGGGAAAATCCAGACTGCTCATCAAGGAAGACGGAATCCTGGCCGGCATCCGTATCGCCAAAGAGATATTCCACCGTTTCGACCCCTCGATGCAGGTTGAAGTCCTCATTGAGGACGGTACCCGCGTAAAGCCCGGAGATGTGGCAATGGTAGTCAGCGGAAAAGTCAGAAGCCTTTTGCAGACGGAGCGTCTGATGCTCAACGTGATGCAGCGCATGAGCGGCATTGCTACCATGACCGCACGATATGTGGAACGTTTGCAAGGAACCCGCACCCGCGTGCTGGATACCCGGAAGACTACTCCCGGCATGAGAATGCTCGAAAAGGAAGCCGTCAAGATAGGTGGCGGCGTGAACCATCGCATCGGCCTGTTCGACATGATTCTGCTGAAGGACAACCACGTGGACTTCTGCGGAGGCATCGCCAACGCTCTTGACCGCTGCGCCGCCTACCAGAAAGAGAAAAACCTGAACCTGAAAGTGGAAATAGAAGTCCGGTCCTTCGACGAGATACGCCAGGTAATGGAACATGGGGGAGCGGACCGCATCATGCTGGACAACTTCTCCGTAGAGAATACACGCAAAGCTGTGGAAATGATCGGCGGGAAATTTGAAATCGAATCCAGCGGAGGCATTACCATCGACACCATGCGGGAATATGCGGAATGCGGCGTAGACTATATCTCTGTCGGTGCCCTGACCCATTCCGTAAAAGGACTGGACATGTCTTTCAAGGCCTGCTAAGCAAAAAGGACAATATGAAGAATACATTAACAAACAAAATCGCGGCGGCCCTTCTGACCCTGTCGGCATGGACAGCCGCTATGACGGATGCCGACGCCTGCACCAGTTTTCTCGTAGGAAAGAACGCTTCGTCCGACGGCTCCACGTTCATCACCTACAACGCAGACGACTACGGCATGTACGGCCGTCTGCTCTATTATCCGGCAGCCCGCCATCCCAAAGGAGCCATGCGGCGCATCGTGGACGGCGACACCAACCATTATCTCGGAGAAATACCCGAAGCGGAAGAGACCTATTCCGTGATAGGTAATATCAATGAGTATCAGGTGGCCATCACCGAAACCACCTTCGGAGGACGGCACGAACTGGCGGACACCACCGGAACGATAGACTACGTAAGTCTCATGGCACTGGGGCTGCAACGGGCCCGAACGGCGCGCGAGGCCATCCGCGTCATGACCTCTTTGGTGGAGAAGTACGGGTATGCCAGCGAAGGTGAATCCTTCTCAATAGCCGATCCCGAGGAGGTATGGATCATGGAAATGATCGGAAAAGGCAACGAGAAAGGAGCCGTCTGGGTTGCGGTCCGCATCCCAGACGACTGCATAGCGGCCCACGCCAACCAAAGCCGGATCCACCGCTTCAACATGAAGGACAAGCAAAACGTCATGTACTCGAAAGATGTCATCAGTTTTGCCCGGAAAAAAGGCTATTTCAACGGAAAGGACGCCGACTTCTCTTTCGCCAACGCCTATGCTCCGGCAGATTTTTCCGCCGTGCGTTTTTGCGAGGCACGCGTATGGAGTTTCTATAACAAATGGGTGGAAGGCATGGACAAATACCTTGACTCCGTAGACGGGAAGCACATAGGCTCCGCCGAGCCCATGCCCCTCTACTTCAAACCCAAGCAGCGCCTTTCGCTGCGCGACGTGATAGACAGCAATCGGGATCATTACGAGGGAACTCCTTTCGACATCACGCACGATGCCGGAGCCGGCGTATATGGAGCCCCCTATCGCCCCACACCGCTGGTATGGGAATACAAAGGAAAAAAATATTTCAACGAACGCCCTATTTCCACCCAGCAGACCGGCTTCACGGTCGTGGCACAGATGCGCGCCTCCCTGCCCCGCCAGATCGGCGGTGTCCTGTGGTTTGGCAACGACGATCCCAACATGGTGGCCTATACCCCTGTCTATTGCTGTGCCGACCGCGTTCCCGAGTGCTATGCGGACGGAACGGCCGATGCCGTCACTTTCTCCTGGAAATCGGCTTTCTGGGTATGCAACTGGGTGGCCAATATGGTCTACCCGCGCTATTCACAACTATTCCCAAGCCTGAAAGCAGTGCGCGACGAATTGCAGGACTCCTATTCGGCCCGCCAGTCTGAAATTGAAAAGAAAGCCGGCGAGCTATACAGTGCAGAGGCCCCCGAACAAGTCCGGAAATACCTGACAGACTACTCCGTGGAATGTGCGCAGAGCATGCTGAATCTTTGGAAAGAACTGGGTGAATACCTGATTGTGAAATACAACGACCAGACCGTGAAACCCGAAGAGAACGGCCATTTCCTGCGTACACCCGACAACCTGGGAGAGCGCCCGTTGCGCCCGGGCTTCGATGAACGATACAAGGAAATCATCATCCGCGAAACCGGCGACAAGTATCTGGTACCTTGAATGAAAGATTATCCTTAAATTACACTATAGGGCTGCGTCAAAACAGGCGCAGCCTTTTTTGTAACTGTAAAAAACAAGACTCTACAGACATGATATGAAGAAAACATATTTCTCTGTTTTTCGAAAAAAAACAATGTTGTCTCATAGTTTTTTGCTAACTTTGTCCCATAGACATAGCAAGCTGGGGGTGCCGGACATTCGTCCGTGCTGAGATCATACTCCGCGAACCTGCAACGGGTAATGCCGGCGAAGGGATGCTTGTGAAAACAAGAATTTTTATAGCATGTAGAAATGGTTCCAATACAGTTTATCACACATTTCACAGAGCGCATATCCTATGAGGAATCGGCCCTGCTGGCCCTTCAGGGCGGTTGCCGCTGGATTCAGCTGCGCATGAAGAACGAACCGGACGAAACGGTAGAGCCGATAGCCCTGCGCCTGCAAAAGGCCTGCCGGGAGGCCGGTGCCACCTTCATCATTGACGACCGCGTCCGGCTGGTGAAAAAAATAAAGGCAGACGGAGTACACCTCGGGAAAGAGGACATGCCCGTGGCCGAAGCCCGCCGCTTTCTGGGAGAAGAATTTCTGATCGGCGGCACGGCCAATACGGCCGATGACGTGCTCCGCCTGAAACGGGAAAGCGCCGACTACGTGGGCTGCGGACCGTTCCGTTTCACAACGACCAAACAGAAACTTGCGCCGATTCTCGGTCTCGAAGGCTACCGGACCCTCATGCACCGTCTGGCCGTAGAGAACCTGTCCATTCCCGTCTGCGCCATCGGCGGCATCACGCTGGCAGACATCCCCGAAATTCTGGCAACAGGCGTGCGAGGCATAGCCGTAAGCGGCAGCATCCTGAACGCTGCGGATCCCATACAGGCCATGCGCGATTTCATCGCAGCCGATTCGTAAAACATCTAAGATACAGAGAATAAATTCAAGAAAATATGGAACAGCAAATGCGTATAAAATATCCGGGCAGCGAAAAGGTCTATCTTCCGGGCCAGCTCTTTCCGGACATTCGTGTGGGTATGCGGCGTGTCAACCTGACCCCAACCGTCGCGAAAGACGAGAACGGAACAAAACACTTTCAGGAGAATGCTCCGGTCATGGTCTACGACACAAGCGGCCCCTTCAGCGACCCCTCCGTCGAAATCGACCTGCACAAAGGACTGCCCCGCCTGCGCGAGGCATGGATTCTGGCCCGCGGAGGCGTAGAAAAACTCACGGAATACTCTTCGGAATACTGTCGCGAACGCATGGCAGATCATCGGTTGGATTCCCTTCGCTTCCAACACACCACCCTTCCCTACAGGGCAAAAGCCGGCGCACGCATCACCCAGATGGCACTGGCAAAACAGGGAATCATCACGCCGGAAATGGAATATGTGGCCATCCGCGAGAACATGAACTGCAAAGAACTGGGCATCCTCTCGCACATCACTCCGGAATTTGTGAGAAATGAGATAGCGGAAGGCAGAGCCGTCATCCCGGCCAACATCAACCATCCGGAAGCGGAGCCCATGATTATCGGCCGCAATTTCCAGGTCAAGATAAATACGAACATCGGCAATTCCGCCACCACCTCCGGCATTGAGGAGGAAGTGGAGAAAGCCGTATGGAGCTGCAAGTGGGGAGGAGACACCATCATGGACCTGTCAACAGGCGCCAACATACACGAGACCCGCGAATGGATTGTCCGAAACAGTCCCGTTCCCGTCGGAACCGTGCCCATGTATCAGGCAATGGAAAAAGTCCGGGGCATAGCCAAAAACCTGACGTGGGAACTCTATCGCGACACGCTCATCGAGCAATGCGAACAGGGAGTGGACTATTTCACCATCCATTGCGGCATCCGCAGGTGCAACATCCACCTCTCACAAGGACGCATGACCGGCATGGTGAGCCGCGGCGGAAGCATCATCTCGGAATGGTGTCTGCAAAATGACAAAGAGAGTTTCCTCTATGAGCATTTCGACGACATCTGCGACATCTGCGCCCGCTATGACGTTGCCATCTCCTTAGGCGACGGCCTGCGGCCCGGCTCCATTTATGACGCGAACGACGCGGCCCAGTTTGCCGAACTGGACACCATGGGCGAACTGGTTGAACGCGCCTGGGCAAAGGACGTGCAAGCCTTCATCGAAGGCCCCGGACATGTACCGATGCACAAGATCCGCGAAAACATGGAACGGCAGATCGAGAAATGCCACGGTGCCCCGTTCTATACGCTCGGGCCGCTCGTCACGGACATCGCTCCGGGCTACGACCATATAACAAGCGCCATCGGTGCCGCGCAAATCGGCTGGCTCGGGACGGCCATGCTCTGTTATGTCACACCCAAAGAACATCTTGCCCTGCCCGACCGGGAAGACGTACGCACCGGTGTCGTCACCTACAAACTGGCGGCACACGCCGCAGACCTGGCCAAAGGGCATCCCGGAGCGCAGATCCGCGACAATGCCCTGTCGAAAGCCCGCTACGAATTCCGATGGAAAGACCAGTTCAACCTGAGCCTTGACCCCGACCGCGCCCTTCAATACTATAAGGAGGCACATTACGAAAACGGGGAATTCTGCACCATGTGCGGGCCCAACTTCTGTGCCATGCGCATTTCGCACCGGCTGAAGGACTGCACCGAATAAAGGCACATATCTTTTTAGACAAAAACAAACATTCACAACATAAGCATACGGAAAAATGATTGAAACACAAGTGTCGGCTGGAATAATCAGCACCTATTTTGAGAAAATGCAGGACTGCCTGGATCTGGATGTCGCCATCGTCGGCGGCGGTCCGTCGGGAATAGTAGCCGCCTACTATCTGGCAAAAGCCGGTCTGAAAGTAGCCCAATTCGACCGCAAGCTATCGCCGGGCGGAGGCATGTGGGGCGGTGCCATGATGTTCAACCAGATTGTCATTCAGGAAGAAGCCCTGCCTATTGTCAAGGATTTCGGCATCAATTATAAGGAATGGCAGAACGGCCTGTACACAATGGACTCCGTGGAGAGTACGGCTTCCCTGCTCTATCACGCCGTCCATGCCGGAGCCGTGGTATTCAACTGCTACTCCGTGGAAGACGTTGTCTACAAGAACCATGTTGTCAGTGGCGTGGTGGTAAACTGGACTCCGGTGCTGCGCGAGGGGCTGCACGTAGATCCGCTTAACATCATGGCCAAATGCGTGATAGACGGAACGGGACACGACTCTGAAATCTGCCGGACGGTGGCCCGCAAGAACGGTGCCCGCCTCAACACCGAAACCGGAGAAGTCATCGGCGAACGCTCATTGGACGTACAGGTGGGCGAAGCGGAAGTGGTCAACGGAACCAAAGAAATCTACCCCGGACTGTATGTCTGCGGCATGGCGGCCAGTGCCGTAAGCGGAACTCCGCGTATGGGACCGATCTTCGGAGGAATGCTGCTCAGCGGCAAAAAGGTGGCCGACCTTATCATCGAAAAACTCAAAAAGTAACATAGTTCTTATTACCGGGAAAAGGATGACGGCCCCCAGGTGTCGCCATCCTTTCCCCATAAAAAAAGAAAGGGAATGGAGAATCTGTGGTTCTTATTCTGCAAGGGAGATCTCTTGCTGACTATGGAAAACACGATACCGCGCGGCGCACAATCTCCCGTACCGCTCGAAGCATGGCATACGGTCCACCGTATCTGCACCGTAGAAGGGAAACAATGTCTGGCCGCCCGGATGGACAGCCCTTATACGGGGACGGAATACAAGATGACCGGCCTGCGTCCGGCCTTCGATGTTCTGCCTTCCCGGCTGTACGCAATAGCAGGCAAGGCTCAGGAAATTCTCTATTGGGATTCGTGTACCCGCTTCTGCGGAGTATGCGGTGCCCCCATGAAACTGCACACCGACATCTCCAAAAGATGTATCAACTGCGGCAAAGAAGTATGGCCGCAGCTGGCAACAGCCATTATTGTAGCCGTAACACGCGGCCCGGAAATTCTGATGGTTCAAAGCCTCAAATTCCGCGGCGACTATTACGGACTGGTGGCCGGCTTCGTCGAAACCGGCGAAACTCTGGAAGAGTGCGTCCATCGGGAAGTGATGGAGGAAACCGGCATCAGGGTCCGCAATATACGCTACTTCGACAGCCAGCCCTGGCCCTACCCCTGCGGTCTCATGATAGGTTTCAAGGCCGAGTACGACGGAGGAGAACTATGCCTGCAACGTTCGGAATTGAAAAAAGGCGGATGGTTTACCCGAGAGACCATGCCGGCCATTCCGGGAAAAGTGAGCCTGGCCCGCAGACTGATTGACGATTGGCTGGAGTCATCTTTGAATAGCCGACCCAATTGTTTCCTTTAAATCCCCAAACACAAAACTGCCATGATAAGTCTACAACGCATCCGGGATTCCCGCACAGAGGATTACCGCTTCATGGAATCCCTCATCGTCCAGTCCTTTCCAGTAGAGGAATACCGCGAATTGCATGAGTTACGCCGCGTGACCGAAAAGACGGAGATTTTCCACAACAACATCATTCTCGACGGAGCGGAGCGCGTCGGACTGCTCACATTCTGGGATTTCGGAGCCTTCTATTACATTGAACATTTCGCCACACTTCCCTCCTGCCGCAACCGGGGACACGGCCAATCGGCCATGAACCACCTCCTCTCCCAACTCCGTTCTCCCGTTGTCCTTGAAGTGGAACCGCCCGACTGCGAACTGGCGTGCCGGCGCATCGGATTCTACAGCCGACTCGGATTCCGGCTTTGGAAGAACGAATACAGGCAGCCTCCCTACCGGCCCGGACAAACATGGCTGCCCCTCTGCCTGATGGCACACGGCAACCTGTCAGCGGAGCGCGATTTCAGTACCGTCGCAGCCCGCATTCACAAGGATGTGTACAACGTTTAACGTTACTTCACCATACGCTTGAAGAAAAGATCTCTCAGTTTCACGCTGCGGGCATAGATATAGCCCCCCGAGAGCGAGTTTCCGTCTAACCGGTTCCGAAGAGACCGGCCGTCACTGTCGGAAAGATGCACATACAGCACGGAGTTTTCGGTTTCCTCCCGCACAGAGTCGATAACCACAACGAGGCTGCCGGCCATGGTCTGGTCAATCCCCACGGTGTCTCCGGCTTGCAGGCCAACGCTTTCCTTACGGGGCACATACACCTTCATCCCGCCCTCATCGGAAAGCACGAGGGTGGCCATTGCCTTTGTCCTCAGCTCAAAACTGTTCAGAATGTACAAGGTTCCCGCAAACATGACCGCCAGGATCGTGGGAATACCGAAACGGAGCAGATATTTTTTCATAAGTCCGGGCAATTTCAGTCGGCCAGCTCCAGCTGGTTCTTCACAAGTTCGTAATAATATCCTTTTCTCTTCACCAGTTCCGCATGGGTGCCGCTCTCCACCACACGCCCGTGACGCAACACAATGATGTTGTCGGCACTCCGCACCGTGCTCAGACGGTGGGCAATGACAATGCGGGTGCGCCCTCTGAACAGCCGGTCCAGGTTGTCCGTAATCTGCCGCTCGTTCTCCGCGTCTAACGAGGACGTCGCCTCGTCCAGCATCAGGTAGAGCGGGTTCTTGTAGACGGCACGCGCTATCATCATGCGCTGCCGCTCTCCGCCGCTCACGCCTATGCCCTCACTGCCTATCTTCGTCTCCACTCCCAAAGGCAACCCGTCCACGTAATCGGACAGACAGGCGGCTTCCACTGCTTCCCGCAGGCGGCCTTCGTCCTCCGGCTCACCCAGCAGAATATTGTTGCGTATCGTGTCGGAGAAGACGAAGTTGTCCTGCATCACAATACCGGAAGCCATGCGCACCGACTTGGCCGTATACTCCGACAAGGACCTTTCGCCTAACCGTATCGTGCCCGATGTGGGAACGTAGAACTTCAGCAGCAGTTTCATCAGGGTGGTCTTGCCACTGCCGCTCTCCCCCACTATCGCGGTCATACGGCCCGCCGGGATGCGGAACGTCACATCGTCAAGGGCCGGTTTGCCGATACTGCCGGTATAGCTGAAAGTGAGGTGTTCGATGTGGAAATCCAAGGGCGGTGCATCCCGTTCCAGCACTGCCTGCCGGCGGCTGTCCTCGTCCTGGCACAGGTGCACCTCCTCCGAACGCTCCAGACTGATCTTCGCATCCTGAAACTGTTGCAGGAAACCTATCAGTTGCGACAGGGGACCGTTCACCTGCCCTATGATGTTAGAGATGCTCATCATCATGCCCAGCGTAAGATTGCCGTCCACCACCTCTGCCGCAATCCAGCAGGTGATGAAGATGTTGCGCAGCTGTCCTATGACCGTGAAACCCGTGTCCTGTATCTGCCCCAAACGCAGCGACCGTTGGCTCATGCGATACTGCCGTTCCTGCATGTCGTGCCACTCCCCTATCTTATAGTCTTCATAAGCGTTGAGCTTGATGTCCGTAATCCCCGACATCAGTTCATACAGCTTGTTCTGCGTCAGGGCGCTCAAGCGGAACTGTTCGTAGTCAAGTGCCTTGCGACGACGAAAGAAATAGGTCATCCACAACGTGCTGGCGGCAGTAAGCAGCAGATAGGCCAGCAGAATGACCGGACTGTACCACCCGATGACCACGAGCAACACCGGCGCCGAAAGGAGCGAGAAAAAAGTCTGCACCGTGCTCTGCGTCACGAAGCCCTGCAAACGTCCGTGGTCGCCCAGACGTTGCTGGTAATCGCCCACGCTTTTGGTCTCGAAGAAGGTCATGGGCAGGCGCAGCAGCTTCGTCAGGTAGTCGCTCAGGATGCGGATGCTGATACGTGTACCCATGTACAGACTTACCCAACTGCCTATCAGATTCATGGAGAAAGAGCCTACAAACAGGAACACCTGCGCCAGCATGATGCTCAGGATCAGGCTCATGTTACGCATCCCGATGCCATCGTCCACCAGTGCCTGCGTCAGGAAAGGCGTAACTAACGAGAGTACGATGCCCGCCAGCATCCCGAAGGACATCTGCGCCATCTCCCATTTGAACGGCCATACGTATTTGCGGGCGAAGCGCACCAGGCTGTGCTTTTCCTTCACGGCCTTCTTCCCGTAGAAAGCCGCCGTAGGCTCCAGGGCTATCACCACCCCCTTTTCCCCGTTCAGCCAGTAGCTCCCGAAACTCTTTTCCGAAAAGGTGTGCATCCCGTAGGCGGGATTGGCCACCCGGTAGTGCCACTCCCCGCTCCAGCGACTCCGGCGCGTCTCGCAGAGCACCACAAAATGATTCTGCTCCCAGTGCAGGATGGCGGGCAGCGGGCATTTTTCGCGCAGCTGTTCCAGCGTCATCTCAAATGTCGCACTCTCCATCCCTATCTCTTCGAGCGCATGGCGGATGCCCGCTACGCTCACTCCCTCGCGCGTCAGATGGGACAACGAACGCAGGTAAGACAGCGGATAATCCTTCCCATAGGCCGAGGCCACCATGCGGATGCAGGCCGGCCCGCAGTCCATCTGGTCAAACTGACGGGTAAATTTCAATCGGGCCATACAGTCTTACTTATTGCCGGTCCCTCTTGGGCTTGATGTTCAGGCGGTAGATGACGTGTGCCATGAAGTAGTTGGGGATGGTATTGTAGCGTACCTCCGTCCTTCCCTGCGCGTTGATGTACGTGCGCAC
>Ga0073907_1000713_pt1 | contig 49231 bp, 53 predicted proteins | sample GluameincwithD2O_FD_65483 | JGI IMG/M metagenome (GOLD analysis project Ga0073907, IMG submission 65483) | Mouse cecum microbial communities from Vienna, Austria - Glucosamine amended microcosms incubated with D2O | ecosystem: Host-associated > Mammals > Digestive system > Large intestine >... | reverse complement strand
GACCAAGGAGCACATCCTGCTGGCCCGCCAGGTGGGCGTGCCCGCCATCGTGGTGTTCCTGAACAAGTGCGACCAGGTGGACGACGAGGAGCTGCTGGAGCTGGTGGAGATGGAGGTCCGCGAGACCCTGTCCGGCTACGAGTTCCCCGGCGACGACATTCCCATCGTCAAGGGCTCCGCCCTGAACGCCCTGACCTGCGAGTCCGGCAACGTGGACGACCCCGACTTCGCCTGCATTAAGGAGCTGATGGACGCTGTTGACAGCTACATCCCCACTCCCGACCGCAAGGCCGACCTGCCCTTCCTGATGCCCGTGGAGGACGTGTTCACCATCACCGGCCGCGGCACCGTGGCTACCGGCCGTGTGGAGCGCGGCCAGCTGAAGGCGGGCGAGACCGTGGAGATCGTCGGCCTCACCGAGGAGAAGAAGTCCACCGTCGTCACCTCCATGGAGATGTTCCGCAAGACCCTGGACTATGTTGAGGCCGGCGACAACGTGGGCTGCCTGCTGCGCGGCGTCAACAAGGACGAGATCGAGCGCGGCCAGGTGCTGTGCAAGCCCAACTCCATCCAGCCCCACACCAAGTTCGTGGGCCAGGTGTACGTCCTGTCCAAGGACGAGGGCGGCCGCCACACCCCCTTCTTCAACAACTACCGTCCCCAGTTCTACTTCCGTACCACCGACGTGACCGGCGTCATCACCCTGCCCGAGGGCACCGAGATGTGCATGCCCGGCGATAACGTGGACATGAACGTGGAGCTGATCACCCCCATCGCCATTGAGAAGGGCCTGCGCTTCGCTATCCGCGAGGGCGGCCGCACCGTGGGTTCCGGCGTTGTCATCGCTGTGAACGAGTAATTTAAACGCGCGATAAAAAACCAGCCGCTGCAAAGCGGCTGGTTTTTTTGCCCTGACGGGGAAGGCGGATCTGTTAGACGCTGTCAAAACACCGCCTGGACGAGAACCATATAGAGGATCGTGCCCCCCACAATGGACAGCATGTTGTTTTTCCTCCAGATGTGGAGGAGCACAACCGCCGTCCCGGCGATGAGGCCGGGGGCCCAGCCGCCCACCTGGGCGAGGCTGAGGCCGCGGTAGCAGTAGACGATGAGCATGGCGATCACCGCCGGGGGCAGGAACCTGCCCAGGTAGAGTACCACTTGGGGCGGCTCCCCGCCCCGGCCAAACAGCAGGAAGGGCAGCGCCCGGGTGAGAAAGGTCACGATGGCCATCACCGCCACCAGGGCGGCAATCTGCATGGCGGTCATTGGGCTGCGCCCCCTTCCAGCCGGGGCCGCATGACCAGCAGCCCCGCCACCAAAATGGCCAGCGCCGGGATGAGGAAGCGCCCGTTGTCCGGCCCAAAGAGGAGCAGGCACCCCAGCGTCCCCGCCGCCCCCAGATAGACCGGGGCATGGCGGTCATTGGACTGCCACTGCTCCACGGCGATGACCAAAAACAGCGCCGTCATGGCAAAGTCGATGCCCTCGGTGTTGATGGTGATGAGGGCCCCCGCCACCGCGCCGATGATGGACCCGGCGATCCAGTACAGGTGGTCCAGCAGGGCGATGGTGAAATAGAAATCCCGCTTGTCCACGCCCTCCGGGGCCTCCACCCCGGCCAGAAGGGCATAGGTCTCGTCGGTGAGGGAAAAGATCATGTACAGCTTGCGCCAGCCCATCCCCTTGAACTTCTCCAGCATGGACAGGCCGTAGACCAGATGGCGGAAATTGATGATGAGGGTTAAAAAGGCGGCGTCGCCCAGGGGGGAGGCGTTGGCCAGCAGCTCAACCCCCAGATACTGCCCGCTGCCGGCGTAGATGGTGGACGACATGACAGCGGCCCAGGTGGGGGCAAAGCCCGCCGCCGACAGCATCCAGCCGAATACCACCCCGATGGACAGATAGCCCATGAGCACCGGGACGGTGTGGGGGAAGGCGGCGGCCAGGTTTTTTCGGTTCATTGGTATCACATCCTTCATGAGAAGCGCGGAGAAGCGGCCCAGCGAGTGAGCTTGGACCGGAGCGAGGGGAAAAGCCCAGCCACCGCGCAGCGGGGCGGGTTTTGCTCGAGACGAAGGGAAAGCGAGTGAGCGGCCTGGGCGCTTCGCAGCGTGACAACGCAGCGCGGCAAGAGCGTCGGCGGGCGCTTTTTACATTATAGTCTGAGTGTTCCGCCATATCAAGAGGGTTTTACAGATTGTTCATTGTATTCCCGGAAGGATTTGGGTATAATACTCTCCACTACATCCGGCCGCCCTGCGGGCCGGAGAGAGTGTGGAGTGATCTGCCGTGAAAAAGCTGCTGTACATCTATAACCCCGCCGCCGGCCGCAAGAGCGCCAAAATCAACCTGTCCGACGCGCTGGAGGTATTTACCCGTCAGGGCTACGAGATCACCGTGCGTCCCACCCAGGCCAGGGGAGACGCCGCCGCCGCGGCCCGGGAGCAGGGGCCGGATTTTGACCGGGTGGTGTGCTGCGGCGGGGACGGCACGCTGAACGAGACCGTCCGGGGGGTGCTGGAGCTGCCCCGGGAGCGGCGGCCGGTGCTGGGCTACATCCCGGCGGGCACCACGAACGACTTTTCCCGCACCCTGGAGCTGCCCCGCACCCTGCCGGAGCTGGCGGAGGTGGCGGGGGAGGGGGTGCTGCGGGACATCGACGTGGGCCTGGCGGAGGGGAACCCCTTTACCTATGTGGCCGCCTTCGGGCTGTTCACCGACGTGTCCTATTCCACCCCCCAGGTGAATAAAAACCTGCTGGGGCACTTCGCCTATGTGCTGGAGGGGATGGGCAAGCTGTCCAACATCCCCAGCTACCACATGAGGGTGAGCGCCGATGGCGGCAGGGAGACGGAGGGGGACTTCATCTATGGCATGGTGGGCAACACCGTGTCGGTGGGGGGGCTGGTGAGCCTGCCCCGGGATAAGGTGCTGCTGGACGACGGGCGGTTTGAAGTCATCCTGATCCGGCGGCCTGAAAACGGCAAGGACTGGCAGTCCATCCTCACTGCCCTGACCACGCTGGAGCTGGCCCAGGACGGGGCGGTGACGGGCTTTGCCGCCAGTGAGATCACCTTTGAATGCGGCCAAAGCACGGCCTGGACGCTGGACGGCGAATTCGGGGGGGAGCAGGCGGTGACCCATGTGAAAAACCTGCCGCAGTCCATCACCATCGCCTGCGGACCGGGAAGCGCGGAGAAGCGGACAGCGTCAAAGGACGGCCTTGCGGGGGCCTCCAAAAGCACACAGCCATCATAAACGAAAAGCGGCCCGGCGGAGAGTGATCCGCCGGGCCGCTTTTCGTTACGTGGGTTCCTCCGCCGCCTGGAGCACGGCGTAATAGTCCTCCTGGATGATGAGCTTGGCGTAATTCACCTTGGCCGCCACCAATCTGTGAACCCGCTTGACATAGTCCTCGTCTACCTCTACGCCCTCGTTGGGGGTGAAGGTTTTGGTGGACGCCTCGTAGGTGCCCGCGGCGGTGATCCAGCTGTTCCCCTGCCCCTTGTTGTTGGCGAATACCGCCAGGGGCATACAGTTGGAGTACTGGTCCGGCTGGTAGTTGCCGGCGAACACGTCCCGCCCGGAGTAGAGCCGGGAATCGTAGGGGAGGGCGAACAGGTTGCATAGGGTGGGCACAATGTCCACCGAGGTGCAGGGCACATCCACGTCGATGGGCTCCTCGATGGCGGCGGACCACATCAGCAGGGTGTTGCGGTAGCGGGAGGTATCCCCCTCCTTGTCCTCAAAGCCCCGCAGCTCGTTGTAGTAGTCGGTGCCGTCCTCCATCACCATCAGATAGGGGTAGTGGTCCCCGGTCATGACAATGAGGGTGTCGCCGGCGATGCCGGCCTGCTCCAGCTTGTCCACCAGATATTCCAGCGCCTGGTCAAGCTCCATATTGCAGGCCAGGTACGCCTGGGAGGTCTCGGACAGGTCGGGATATTTAGCCTCCACCTCCGCGCGGTGCTTGCGGGACATGGCGTTGCCGTTCCAGCTGTAATAGCCGTGGCCGCTGACGGTCATATAGTAGGCGTGGAAGGGCTGGCCGTTTTCCACATAGTCGCTGATATAGCCGTCCACCGTGGCCTGCATCATCTCCAGATCGGAGTTGGGCCACACATTGTTGGGCAGCTCCAGGCCGCCGCCCACCCCCGCGTAATCATAGCCCATGTTGGGGTGGGTGCGGTCGCGCCCGTAGTAGTCGTGGGTGTGGTCGTGCCAGGCGGGGACGCTGTAGCCCTCCTCCCGGAACTTCCAGCCCAGGGTCTGGGACATGGTGCGCTCCACGCTCATGCTCATGGCGGTGCGCTTGCCGAACCAGTTGGGGATCACGCCGGTCATCACCGCGAACTCGCCGCCCACGGTGGACTGGGTCCAGTCGGGCTGGTAGAAGTTGTGGAACACAAAGCCCTCCCGGCTGAGCTTGTACAGGGTGGGGGTGAGCTCCTGGTCGATGGCGGCGGTGGAGAAGCCCTCGGCGGTGATGAGGATGAGGTTTTTGCCCTCAAACATCCCGGTGTACTCGTTCTGCTGGGACGGGGTGAGGGAGGCCAGGTACTGGTGGATGCTCTTGATATTCTGGCTCTGGTCGGTGTCGCCGGGCTCGGCCTCGGCCAGCTTCTCAAAGTCGAAGCCCAGGGTGTTGAAGCCGTACTCCCTCGGGGCCTGGGAGGGCTGCTCGGAGGGCTGGGCGGTGGGCTCCGCAGTGGGGACGGGGTCGTCCAAAAACTCCCCCAGGGGCGGGGCGGGCGTACCGGCCACGGCGTACTCCAGCTCCAGGCGCAGGGCGGTGGTCAGGCCGAAGTGGGGGACGGCGGTGTTGGGGGTAAACTCATAGGTGTAGTAGTTCTTCACCCCGCCCAGGGTGGACAGCAGGAAGGCGGTGAGCTGGCAGGCCACCAGCGCCGCAGCCATGATGATGCGCACCGGGCTGTCCTTTCCCTGCTGGGGGATCACGCTGGCGCGGAGGAGGATATAGGCGGCCAGCGGGACAAAGGAGAGGAGGATGAAGGGGATGAGGTTGATGACGACCCGGCCCACGGTGGAGCCGAAGCCGCCCACCACGTCCCCGGCCATGACGCCCATGAAGCCCACGCCGTAGTACAGCCCGAACATGGCCCGGCAGCCCCGCTCCACGCAGAAGAGCACGGCGCCCAGCCCCAGTACCGCCCCTCCGGCGATCCGGGCCGCCCGCCGCCAGGGCAGCAGGTCCAGGATGAGGGACAGCGCCAGCCCCGCGGCGGCGGAAAAGAGCACAATGCGCAGCAGGGCCAGCTCAAAGAAGGGCACGTCCCGGTCAAACAGGCGCAGCAGCAGCTCGTGGTAGAGGACGGCGGCGGGAAAGAACAGGACGGACAGCGCCGGCCCGCCCAGGTTCCTCCGGCCGGTGTAACCGGCGCCGCCGGAGAGATAATGATTCATCAAACGGTCACTTCCTAATGGTATTATGTGACAAAGGGCTGGGGAGCGCCCGGTTTTGCCAACGTTCAGCATACCACAGCGGCGGAAGAAATGCAATGAATCCGCCGAAACTTATAAAAGTTTTCCGTAAATTTAAGAAACTGTACCAATAGCCGAAGTATACAGCCTGGCGGCAATTTGGGCCGCAAGGATGTGTGCTGGGGTCTATTGGTACAGCTTCTAAAGAATAGCGTTGACCCGTTTGCGGCGCAAAGGGGATTCCGGGGCGCTCACGCCCCGGTCTGGAGCTCCGCCCCGGTGTAGTAGTGGGCCAGGATATCCCGCCAGCCCGACCCGGCCTTAGCCATGGCGTTGGCCCCGTACTGGCTCATGCCGACCCCGTGGCCGTAGCCGGTGACGGAGAAGGTGAACACCCCGTCCTGCTCGCTCACGTCGAAGCAGGCCGAGCGCAGGGCGAACAGGCTGCGCGCCGCGCCGCCGGACAGCTCGGCGCCCCCCAGCTCCAGGCTGGCCACCCGGCCGGAGGCGGTGCGGGTGAGGTTTGCAAACCATGTGGACGGCTCGCCGGACAGGTCGGCCCCCAGCCCGGCCTCCCCCGCCGCCTTTTTCACCTGCTCGGCGGTGAGGGTGACGGTGGAGTGGTAGTTGGGCACCTCGTCCCCCTCGGGGCTGTCCACCGACACCAGGTAGGGCAGGGACTTGCCCCACACCGCCGCCGCGTCCTCGGTGGCGCCGGAGGCGGAGGAGAAAAACACCGCCTGGATGGGCCCGCCCTCATAGGTGAGCACCTGGCCGTCGGTGTCCGCCACGGCGGCGGCAATTTTGGCGGTGTAGGCGTCGGCATCCCCGCCCCAGCGCTGGGCGGCGTCCTCCTGGGAGAGGTAGGCCTGGCAGCAGGTGGAGTCGGCGCAGATATCCGCGCCCTCCTCCTGGTGGCTTTTGGCCCGCAGCTTCCACAGGGAGTAGGTCCGGGCGCACACCGCCTGGGCCCGGAGGGCCTCTGGCTCGAAGGCGGCGGGCATCTCCGCCGCCACCACGCCCCACAGGTAGTCCCCCATGGTCAGCTCGTCCACCTGCCCGTCCCGGTTCAGCAGGCGCAGGGGCTGGGCGGCGTCCCACTGCCCGGGGGAGGGGACGGGCTGGGAGGCCGGGGTGGGGCTGGCCGGGAGGGTGAGCAGGCCGGGGGTGGGCTGGACGGGGGCCCGGCCGGGGGGGTCCCCCAGGGCGGCCAGGGGCAGCAGCAGCAGGGCCGCGCCCAGCGCCAGCCCGGTGAGGAAGGGGGCGCGCATAGGCCGCCAGCTCTCCTTGTTTCGCAAGTCAAACACCTCGATTATTCAAAATTCGGGAGCGAAAACGGAAGAAATTCTGATTTAGCAAGGGGGGCAAACATAAAATTTGCATTGACGGAATGAAAAAATTGCGTTATAATGAGATTTACAGTCGTTGGAAGAGGACGTATGGACACACGAAGGAGGCGGACTATGCTGAACATGAACATCATCGACAACCTGATCGAGGCGCGCAGGAAGGCCGTGGAGCAGTACAATACCTCAGTGGACTTCATTCAAGGGATATGCGGGGAGTTTGAGCGTTATACCCAGATATCCCCCAAGTACTATGAGAAATACGATGTAAAGCGGGGGCTGCGCAACCATGACGGCACCGGCGTGATGGCCGGGGTCACCCTCATCGGCAACGTGCGGGGCTATGTGGTGCAGGACGGGGAGAAGGTGCCCGCCCCCGGCCAGCTCTTCTATCGGGGCATCAACGTGGAGGAGCTGATCGACGGCTTCACCGGCGCGGACCGCTTTGGCTTTGAGGAGACGGCGTACTTACTGATGTTCGGCGGCCTGCCCACCAGGGAGGAGCTGGAGCAGTTCCGCAGCATCCTGGCCTACTACCGGGAGCTGCCCCCCAACTTTACCGAGGACATGATCCTCACCGCCCCCAGCCACGACGTGATGAACAAGCTGGCCCGCTCGGTGCTGGCCCTGTACTCCTACGACCCAGACCCGGATAACAACACCTTGCCCATTGAGATGCTCCAGGCCCTGCGGCTGATCGCCCGGTTCCCGGTGATCGTGGCCCACGCCTTTGCCGCCAAGCAGCACTACTTCGACCGGGGCTCCCTGTACCTCCACCGGCCCCAGCCCGGGCTGTCGGTGGCGGAGAATTTCCTCTACTCGGTGCGCCACGACAACCGCTTCACCGCAGAGGAGGCCCATCTGCTGGACCTGTGCCTGGTGCTCCACATGGAGCACGGCGGCGGTAACAACTCCGCCTTCGCCTGCCGGGTGCTATCCTCCTCCGGCACGGATATCTACTCCGCCATCGCCGCAGCGGTGGGCTCCCTGAAGGGCCCCAAGCACGGCGGCGCTAACGCCCGGGTGATGGCCATGTTCGATGAGATCGAGGCCAACGTGAAGGATTGGAAGGACGATGGCGAGCTGTCCGACTACCTCACAAAGATCCTGAAAAAGGAAGCGGGGGACGGCTCCGGCCTCATTTATGGCATGGGCCACGCCGTCTATACCCTGTCGGATCCCCGGGCGGTGATCCTCAAGCAGTTTGCCAAGAAGGTGGCGGCGGACAAGGGAATGCTGGACGAGTTCGAGCTGTTCGAGGCGGTGGAGCGGCTCACCCCCGACCTGTTCCACGCCGTCACCGGCCAGGATAAGGCCATGTGCGCCAACGTGGACATGTACTCCGGGCTGGTGTACAAGATGATGGGCATCCCCCCGGAGCTGTACACCCCCCTGTTTGCCATCGCCCGCATTGTGGGCTGGTGTGCCCACCGGGTGGAGGAGGTCTACAACCCCTACGGGCGCATCATCCGCCCGGCGTACAAGGCGGTCATGCCCAAGCGCTCCTTCGTGCCGCTGGATGAGCGGGAGGAGAATTAAACATACGTTTCGTATAAAACGTGAAAGCCCCCGCCCGGAACACCCGGGCGGGGGCTTTTTCCGTCAGGGGACGGCGAACTCATCGTAGGGCTCCAGATACAGCTTGACCGGGACCAGGTAGGGCCCGCCGCCGTAGTCCACCGTGAACGATAGGTGGGCCACGTAGGGGCCGCGGTTTACGCCGTCGGTCAGATAGACAAATGAGTCGACGGAAAAGGGCGGGGTCATGGAGGACTCGGAGGCCAGGCCCACATAGAAGAAGCCGGGATCCATTTTGGCATAGACCGGCCCCTCCTTCATCCATTCATAGCCCTCGAATACCTTTTCGGACAGATTGATGGCGGTGATCTCCCGGGGGGCGCGGTGGGTGACGGTCAGGTTGCCCTCCGGCCCCTGCTCCACCTGCACAAAGCCATCGAAGGAGGACAGCAGGGCGGTGGTGTCGTAGGTGACGCTGCGCTCCAGGCCGTGTTCCGTCCGTTCATAGATGGCGATGATGGGGTCGCCCCCGGCCAGGTAGACCAGGGAGGCCTCGGTCTGGCCGTCCCCGTCCACGTCCAGCACGTACATGCGCCCGGTGAAGGTGGCGGCGTTCACGTCGGATTCAATCTGGTAAGTGGTCCCGCCCCAGTCCAGCAGGGTTTGGGTCCCCAGTTGACGCAGGGTGGCCGCGTCCATCTCGCCGTTGAGGGCGGCGCGGGGCTCGGTCTCCCACAGAATGTGGCCCAGAACGTACTCCCGCTGGTCCGTCCAGCCGTAGTGGAATTCGTCCAGCCGCCAGCCGTCCGCCGTGTTCACGTACCGGATGGGGTAGTCCACCGTGTAGTCGCAGCTGCTGGTGGTGCGCTGGCTCCAAGCCGCCTCGTCCTCCCCACGAGGACGCCAGTACCGGTTGGTCAGGATAAGCTCCACGGCGTTTTCGCTCTGCGACACCAGGGTGAAGGGGGCCGCCTCGGCGCCATAATAGTCCCCCTTGGGCCGGGAGGCGGGGAGGAAATAGGTGTCCCCGTCCACGTTGAGGAACAGCTCATGGCCGTCCCACTGGTTGCAGGAGTTCCAGAAGTCCCGGGTGAACAGTCCGTCCACCGCCGCCATCAGGTCGTCCCACCGGGCGAACTGCCCCGTGGCGCGGATATAGGTCAGGCCGTCCCGCTCCACGGTGGCCGCAGGGTCGTAGAGGTAGGGGTCCCCGGGGGACGAGCTTCCAATATGGCAGATCTCCCAGGTGCTCTCCCCAAACAGGTGCCAGTAGAGCGTGCTGGCCTGGCGGTACAGGGCGCGCAGGCCGTCCCCCAGCATCCGGGGGGTGTAGGTGGACTGGTCCTGGATCACGCCCACCGCCCGCTGGAGGCCGGTGTCCTCATACCAGCGGCACCACACCGGCTCGGGCTTGGCGTCCTGAGCTTCCAGGGCGGCGTCGAACTCCTCCCTTGTGGCTTTTGCGCCGTCCACAAAGTAGTTCTGGTCGTCCACATTGGGATTGTCGATCCAGTGGATATCCTCCACGGCGAACCCGTCCCCGTCGAACCGGGCGCGGCCGGTGCCATTGTTGAAGGCGCTGCTGCTCCAATGAAAGGTGCCGTCCGCCTTGAGGCTGCCGATGGAGCGCTGGCCGGGGGCGTAGGCGGCGATTTCGTCCCCCTGCTGGCGGAGGATCAGGTAGCCCACGATGTTATACAGAGGCTCGGGGATGACCACCAGCTCGTTTTCCCCGTCCTGGTCCAGGTCCATTATGGTGATAGGGCCAGCCTCCATCGTGATCTGAACCTCGCTGGGGTCCCCGTAGAAGAAGGAGCGCAGCTGGTGGATGGTATAGCCGCGCTCCCCGCCCGGACGGCGGAATTCCCGCTGTCCGCTGAGCACCTCCAGCATCCACTCCTCCAGCACCGGGGACGGCTCCGCCGGGGCGGGGGTGGGCTCGGGCGAGGGGGTGGGCAGGGGGCTCTCCGGGGGCTGGGACACGGCGGCGCTGGGGACGGGCTCGTCCTCCGGGGTCTTGGCGGAAACCGGGTCGGTGAGCAGGCACACCGCCGCCATCAAGGCCATGACGGCGCTGACCACCACGATCCAAAGGGTGGGGCGCTGGTAGCGCAGCACGTTGTGGATGCGGCCCTTGGCGTCCCCCTCGTCAAAGGCCAGGGGACAGGGGGCGGGGATGCGCCCGCCGGTGGCCAGGGAGAGGAGGGTGGCGGAGTAGTCCGCCTTCACCGCCGGGCCCAGGGTGCGGATGACCGCCTCGTCGCAGGCGGCCTCAATGTCCCGGCTCATAAGGACAAAGGCCAGCCACACTGCCGGGTTGAACCAGTGGACGGCCAGCGCCGCCCAGCACAGCGGCTTGACCAAGTGATCCAGCCGCCGCAGATGGGCCCGCTCGTGGCACAGGATGAACTGCCGGGGCTGGCCGCGCAGCCCGGCAGGGAGGTAGATCCTGGGCCGGAATACCCCCAGGATGAAGGGGGAGCCCACGCTGGGGTGCTCCCAGGCCCCGTCCGGGGCGCGGATGGCGTCAAACAGGCGGCGGCGCAGCCGCAGGTAGGAGACCAGGGCGCCCCCGCCCATGGCCAGCGCCCCTGCCAGCCACATCCCGGCCAGCACCGTGGACCAGGGGAAGGGGGCGGGGGCCTCCGGCTGGGGCGCGGTGGGAGAGGGCGCCTCCGGCACGGCGGAGACGGGGAGGCCGCCGGGACCGCCCTGGGTGGCGGGGGTGGGGTTCGGGCCGGGGCCCCCCCAATGGCTGCCGGCCGTCCCCTGCGCCGGGCCGGGGACTTGGACGGGGACCGTCTGGAGGGGAGGCTCAGGCCCGTCCTCCAGCTGGGTGAGCGTCCGCGGGGGCATGGCGTCCGGGACGATGGAGAGGGGGCTCTCCAGGGACACAGGGATCAGGAGCCGGGCAAACACCACCAGCCACAGCAGCGACAGCACCCGCTTGGGGGCCCTGCGCCGCAAGGCCAGCCGCAGCGCCGCCACCACGGCGGCGGCATAGGCGGCGGTGAGGCTCATCTCCCCCAGGACGGGCAGGGCGCGGGACAGGGGGACGAGCAGGTCAGTCATGGCCCTCCCCCTCCCGGAAGCGGTCGATAATGGCCTTGAGCTCGTCGGCCTCCTGGTCCGAGATGGTGCGCCCCCCCATGAAGTGGGCCAGGAAGGAGGGCAGCGAGCCGTCGAAGGCCCGGTCCACCACCGACCGGCTCTCCTCCCGCAGCACCGCCTCCCGGGGGACGGCGGCGGACACCACCGCGTTTTCATTGCGCAAAATGCCCCGGTCCACCAGCTTTTTCAGCACCGTATAGGTGGTGGACTTCTTCCAGCCCAGCTCCTTCAGGGACAGCTCCACCAGCCTGCCCGAGGGCAGGGGCTCGTTTTCCCACACGATGCGGGCGAAGCGGTACTCGCCCTCAGCCAGCTTGAGATGATTCATGGCGCGGCCTCCTTAAAGGTCTATGATGGTCGATCTACGCTTAGTCTATCATAATAGACTAGGCGTGTCAACACCGGGCGGGCAGATTTAGGAAGATTTTGTCTGGGCGGGCCCTTCCATGTCCGGCAGAAGGAGCAGGCGTTCCGCAAAGGGCCGGCCAGCCGGGGGAGCGGCTGGGAAAAAGGGAAGCCCCCCGCGCCTGCGGGGGACTTCCCTTTTCTGATTTACACCCGTTTCCACACCGCCCCGCCGGGCACATCGGTGATCTCGATGCCCTGGGCCTTCAGCTCGTCCCGGATGCGGTCGGCCTCGGCGAAGTTCTTCGACTTTTTGGCGTCCGCACGCTGCAATACCAGCGCGTCGACGGCCGGGTCGCCCTCGCCCTGGACGGTGAAGCCGCCGGAAGCCGCCGCCGTTTTGGCCTGGGCGGCCTCCTTCCCCCGCAGGGCCGCCGCCCGTTCCAGCAGGGACAGGGAGAGCACCGTGTCGAAGTCTGCCAGCACCGCCAGCTTGGCGGCGTCGTCCACCGGGGCCTTGAGCACGTCGTACAGGCAGGTGACGCCCATGGAGGTATTCAGGTCGTTGCCCACCAGCTCCAGAAATTTTTCCCGGTACTGCCCGAGCACGGCGGGGTCCGCCGTCCCCTGGCCGGGGTCCAGGGCGGCGATGCGGCGGATGAGCTTGCCGTAGGCCCCCGCGGCGTTGTCCAGGTTCTCCCAGGAGAACACCAGCCCCTTGCGGTAGTGGCTTTGCAGGCAGAAGAAGCGGTAGGCCAGCGGGTCGTACCCCTTCTCCTCCAGCAGGGAGACGGTGAGGAATTCCCCCTTGGACTTGGACATTTTGCCGCTGTTGGTGTTGAGATGGTGGACGTGGAACCACTGCCGGCACCAGGGATGGCCCAGGTACGCCTCCGACTGGGCGATCTCATTGGTGTGGTGGGGGAAGGCGTTGTCCACCCCGCCGCAGTGGAGGTCCAGATACTCCCCGTTGAACTTCATGGAGATGCAGGAGCACTCGATATGCCAGCCGGGGTAGCCCACCCCCCAGGGGGAGTCCCACTTCAGGGCCTGGTCCTCGAATTTGGACTTGGTGAACCAGAGTACAAAGTCGTTTTTATTGCGCTTGTTGGCGTCCTCCTCCACGCCGTCCCGGACGCCCACCGCCAGATCGTCCTCGTCATGGTCGTTGAACACGTAATAGCGGCCCAGCCTGGAGGTGTCGAAATACACGTTGCCCCCGGCCACGTAGGCAAAGCCCTTGTCGATGAGGGAGGACACCACCTGGATAAATTCATCAACCAGGCCGGTGGCAGGCTGCACCACCTCGGGGGTCTTGATATTCAGCTTGGCGCAGTCGCTGAAAAAGGCGTCGGTATAGAATTTGGCGATGTCCATGACGGACTTGTTCTCCCGCTTGGCCCCCTTGAGCATCTTGTCCTCGCCGGTGTCCGCGTCGGAGGCCAGGTGGCCCACGTCGGTGATGTTCATCACCCGGTTGACCCCATAGCCCTCGTAGCGCAGGAACTTCTCCAGTACGTCCTCCATGATGTAGGAGCGCAGGTTGCCGATGTGGGCGAAGTGGTAGACGGTGGGGCCGCAGGTGTACATTTCCACCCGGCCGGGGGTGTGGGTGCGGAACTGCTCTTTTTTGTGGGTAGCGGAATTGTAAAGATACATGATATTTTATCCTCCGTTTTGTAATGTTGTCACGCTGCGCCTGTTCGAGACGCGCGGTTTCGCTCCGATTCGGGCAAAACCCATCCGGGCCTTTGGCCCTGCTTGGGCTTTTACCCTCACTACGCTCCATCCGCGCTGCTCACGACGGCTCCGCGCTTCTCGTCCAGCAGCTTTTCCAGCGCCTCCACCCGGTCCGACAGGGCGGCCAGCCGCTCCAGGGTGGGGTTTTTCACGCTGGTCTGGTCCACCTCGTCGGCGTAATGGGTGGAGCGGCCCGCGATGCGCACGATCTGGGCGGGGATGCCCACGGCGGTGGCGTCGGGGGGCACCTCAGAGAGCACAACGGCGTTGGCGGCGATGCGGGCGTTGTCCCCCACCCTGAAGGGGCCCAGCACCTTGGCCCCGGTGGAGATGAGCACGTTGTTGCCGATGGTGGGGTGGCGCTTGCCCTGGTCCTTGCCGGTGCCCCCCAGGGTGACGCCGTGGTAGATCAGGCAGTCGTCCCCCACCTCGGCGGTTTCGCCGATGACGATGCCCATGCCGTGGTCGATGACCAGCCGGCGGCCGATTTTCGCGCCGGGATGGATCTCAATGCCGGTCCAGAACCGGCTCCACTGGGATATCAGACGGGCCAGGAATTTCAGCCGGCGGCGGTACAAAAGATGGGCCAGCCGGTGGTAAAGGGTGGCGTGCACGCCGGGATAGAGCAGAAAAATCTCAAGCCTGCTGCGTGCCGCCGGGTCCCGGGCCTGGTAGGCCCGCAGAGTCTCGCCCAATCGGGTCATGAATATGGTTCCCTCCTTGAAGCTGTCGCGCTTCCCAAAATAAAAACCCCCCATGCCCGACGGCATGAGAGGCGGCGTTACCGCGGTTCCACTCTCGTTTCTCGCTCATGGCCGTGACGTGGCCGGACGGGGGGCTCCCAGGTCCCCCGCGCTCCCGCTCGCATTTCGTCCGGCGCATCCCCGAGGGCCGCTTTCAGCCTGGACGGCCCCTCTCTGACGGCTACGCTTCCGAACTACTTCCCGCGTTCATCGCGCTATTTTGTTTTCATACTGTTTCAGTATATTATCACACCCCTCGGAGGGTGTCAAGAGAGGGAAAGATTTTTGCCCCCCTGGGGGAATGGGCCGCCGGGAACGGGGGAAAGAACCCGGGAGCGCCCATGGCTGAGAGGCTTCGGGCGTTCCCGGGCGCGCGGGCCCTTGCCAAGCGGGGGGAAGTCTGCTACAATGGAAGGAACAATTCGACACTGTTCGACAAAATTCGACATAAGAGGAAGCGATTCCCAGGAGAGGCCGGGGGAAATCTGCATAGCATAATACAGACGCAAAGGCTGTGCGCCGCGGGGCGCGGAAAGGAAGCGGTTTATAGGATGGAGCGGCAGGAGCTGGACCAGGGGGCCGCACGGACGGCGGCAGAGCTGCGCATGCAGCTGGCCCAGATAACGGCGGCCAGCCAGCTGCTGGAGCGCACCGCCCGGGATGAGAAGAGCCGGAGCTATCTGGCGGCGATGAACCAGGGGATCTGCCGGATGCTGCGCATCGTGGGCCGTTTGGAGATCACCGGCCGGCTGGGAGGAAAAGACCCCCGGCTGGAACGCGCCCCCGCCGACCTGGGCCGGCTGACGCAGGAGCTGGGGGAACGGCTGGCGGGGCTTTTGGAGTGCGCGGAAGTGAAGCTGGAGGTGAGCGCCCCGGAGGGGCTGTGGGCCTGGGTGGACGTGGAGCTGATCCGGCAGGTGCTGATGGAGCTGGTGGCCAACGCCGCCGCAGCGGGCAGGCGGGTGAGGCTCAGCCTGGAGCGGCTGGGGGAGAACGCCGTGTTCACCGTGGAGGACGACGGGCCGGGGGTGGAGCCGGAGCGGCTGCAATACCTGTTTGACAGCGGGGGCCAGGCGGCGCCCGACTGGCGGCGCGGGGGCGTGGGGATTGCCGTGGCCCGGAAGGCGGCGCAGCTCCACGGCGGGACGGTGATCGCCGACTGCGCGCCGGGGCAGGGGCTGCGGGCGGTGGTGTCGATCCCCCTGGGGGAGCCCGGAGAGGGGCTGCTGCGGGAGCCCGGCGCGGACTGGGACCGGGGCGGCTTTGACGACGAGCTGGTGGCGCTGAGCAAGCTGCTGCCCGCCTGGGTCTTTGGGCCGGAGCCCGGCGGAGACGAGCGTTTGAAATGAAACCCATGCGGAGAGGCGCGCCTTCGGCGCGTTTCTTTTTGCCGTCAGGCGGAGAAGCCCGCAAGAAGGGGGCCCCGCAAAGCCGGTGTATGGCTTTGTGGGGAGAGGAAAGACGGCGGAACGAGCGAGCTTTCGCCTTTAGGCGGAGGTGAGGGATGTGGAGTCCGCCTTGACGACGTTGGCTACCGCCGCCAGCACCTCGCCGTGGGTCTGGTCAAACAGGTGGGTATAGATGCGCTGGGTGATGCCGGGGCTGGCGTGGCCCATGGCCCGGCTGATCTGGTACATGGGCACCCGGGCGCTGTTGGCCATGCTGGCGAAGGTGTGGCGCAGGCCGTGAAAGGTGATGGGCGGCAGGCGGTGCTCCCGCACAAAGGCGGCCAGGGAGGAGGACAGCGCGCTGGGACGGATGGGGCGGCCATCCATCCCCAGCAGCAGGAAATCGTCGGGGGAGCAGGGGAGGCCCTCCTGGCGGCGCTGGGTGCGCAGGGCGCGCAGGAGCTCCAGCAGCTCGCCCAGGGCGGCGATGGACAGGGTGCGGCAGCTGCCCGCGGTCTTGGGGGGCTTTTCCACCACCCGGGCCCCTGCGGCGGTGCGCACCCAGCGCACCGAGAGCTGGCCGGATTGAAGGTCCACATCCCGCCAGCGCAGGCCCAGGAGCTCGCCCCGGCGCAGGCCCAGGAAGCAGGCCAGCCGGACGGGCACCTCCAGGGAGGTGCCGTCCACCGCCTGGAGAAGCCGGGCCAGCCGGGCGGGGGTGTAGTAGACCGCCTCCGGCTCGGTGGGCCGGGGCGGGGTGGCCCGCTGGATGGGGTTGAGGGGGACGACCCCCTGGCGGAAGGCGGACTTCAGGGCGGTGTGGAGCAGGATGTGGTGCTTGCGGATTGTGTTGGGGGACAGGCCCTTTTCGTCCGACAGCCATTGGTAGTAGCCGTTTACCAGCTGGGGGGACAGGTCGGACAGCCGCACCCGGCCCAGGGCCGGGACGATGTGCTTGCGGATGATGCTGCTGTAGCCGCTGACGGTGGTATCTGCCCGGAAGGGCTCGATGTCCCGCTCCATCCAAAGCTCCAGCCAGCGCTCCAGGGTGACGCCGGCGCCGACGGGAGGGGCGCAGGGAGGCAGCGGAAAGCCTACCGCGGGAACGGGGGGGATGGGACGCAGAACCATGCGGCCGCTGCGGGGGGTGGTGTGTGACATGGTAACAGCTCCTTTTTCTCTGTTTTGCGGCGGGCCGCAGGGTCCCCGGTGACGCCGCGTTATGATGGGATCTCTTGATTATAGAACGCAGGGAAGGGGGAGGGGAAGAGAAAAGGGCTTCCCTCTTGACTTTTCCCCCGTTTGGCAATACAATAATGTGCACCTCTTTAGGATGTGGAGAAATCCTCATTTTAAAATATATAAAGGATGGATAGACATGGCACAGGACAAAAGCAAGCAGGTCAGCCAGATCACCGACATGGATGTGGATTTTGCCCAGTGGTACACCGACGTGTGCAAGAAGGCGGAGCTGATCGACTATTCCAGCATCAAGGGCATGTTCATCTACCGGCCCTACGGCTACGCCATCTGGGAGAACTTCCAGCGCGTGCTGGACGGGATGTTCAAGGAGACGGGCCATGAAAACGTCTACCTGCCCATGCTCATCCCCGAGTCCCTGCTGCAAAAGGAAAAGGACCATGTGGAGGGCTTTGCCCCCGAGTGCGCCTGGGTCACCTGCGGCGGCAGCGAGAAGCTGGAGGAGCGTATGTGCATCCGCCCCACCTCCGAGACGCTGTTCTGCGAGCACTATAAGAATGTGATCCACTCCCACCGGGATCTGCCCAAGCTGTATAACCAGTGGACCTCCGTGCTGCGCTGGGAGAAGACCTCCCGCCCCTTCCTGCGCCACCGGGAATTTTTGTGGCAGGAGGGCCACACCATGCACGCCACCGCCGAGGAGGCCGTCCAGGAGACCGAGCGGATGCTGAACATCTACGCCGACTTCTGCGAGCATTACCTGGCCATGCCGGTGGTGAAGGGCCGCAAGACGGAGAAGGAGAAGTTCTCCGGGGCCGAGGCCACCTATGCCGTTGAGTGCATGATGCACGATAAGAAGGCCCTTCAGGCGGGCACCTCCCACTACTTCGGGGACGGCTTCGCCCGGGCCTTTGATATCACCTTCGCGGGGAAGGACAACCTGCCCCACCACCCCTTCCAGACCTCCTGGGGGGTGTCCACCCGGCTGATCGGCGGGGTGATCATGACCCACGGCGATAATAACGGACTGGTTCTGCCCCCCAAGGTGGCCCCCGTCCAGGTCATTGTCATCCCCGTGGCCCAGCACAAGGAGGGCGTCGTCGCCGCAAACGAGGCGGTGATGGAGCGGCTGAGGAAGGCGGGCTTCCGGGTGAAGATGGACGCCTCCGACAACTCCCCCGGCTGGAAGTTTGCCGAGTACGAGATGAAGGGCGTGCCCCTGCGCCTGGAGCTGGGCCCCAAGGACATGGAGAAGAACCAGTGCGTACTGGTCCGCCGGGACAGCGGGGAGAAGTCCTTCGTGTCCCTGGACGGCATTGAGGACACCGTGGCCCGGATGCTGGAGGATATCCACCAGGGCCTGTACGCCAAGGCGAAAAAGAACCTGGAGGACAATACCTACCCCTGCGCCACTCTGGAGGAGGTAGCGGAGAAGATGGCCTCCCGGGGCGGCTTCGCCAAGACCATGTGGTGCGGCGACCTGGCGTGCGAGGTGCGGATGAAGGAGGAGGCGGGGGTGTCCTCCCGGTGCATCCCCTTCCAGCAGGAGAAGCTGGGCGACGTGTGCGCCTGCTGCGGCAAGAGCGCCAAGCACATGGTCTACTGGGGCGTGGCGTATTAAAGGATAAAGGGAATATTTTGAATGGGGCCAAAGCCCGGCGAAAGCGGGCGTGGGCTCCGAAGGGCTTTAAACGCCGTCCTGCCTAGGCAGGACGGCGTTTGGCAATGTTGCACAGACGGCTTTTTGCCAAAAGGGCGAAAACCGTGAAAAAACTTTGCCTTCCGGGCAAAAAAGTGCTTGACTTTCTGTGCGCCCCTGTTGTACAATAGTCAAGCGCCTGTAAAGGCGCACTGCGATGATGCGGGAGATTGCTCGCCTGGCGAGGTAACTTCCGCGGAGTATGTCCGTAAGATCGGGCGGCTGAGAGGCTCATTCCACGGCGTATATCGCCCTGGGTGGGTAGAACCGGCCTGCTTTGCGCCGGTTTTATTCATGCCGGGGAGTGATACGCACGGAAACGTGGACTGAATCGCTCTCACCGTACGAAGCAAGGAACGCCCGAGCCGCCGTGAGCAGGCGGGGCGTGCCCAGAGGACGAAGCTCGAAACGTCAACTTCGTATGTCAAGGAGGAAACACAATGGCAGCAAAAGAAATGATCCGCATCCGGCTGAAGGCCTATGACCACCAGCTTATCGACCAGGCCGCCGAGAAGATCGTGGACACCGCCAAGCGCAGCGGCTCCGCCGTCTCCGGCCCCATCCCCCTGCCCACCAAGAAGGAAGTGGTCACCATCCTGCGCTCCCCCCACAAGTACAAGGACTCCCGGGAGCAGTTCGAGCGCCGCACCCACAAGCGGCTGATCGACGTGGTGAAGCCCTCCCCCAAGACGGTGGAGGCGCTGATGAGCCTGGAGCTTCCCGCCGGCGTGGAGATCGAGATCAAGCTCTGAGCGTCCAAGCCGTCGTGAGCAGCGCGGATGGACCGAAGCGAGGGCAAAAGCCCAAGGAGGGCCAGCGGCCCGGATGGGTTTTGCCCGAGTCGGAGGGAAGCCGCGCGTCGCGAACAGGCGAGGCGTGACAACAGCGGGCGGTGGAACGGGGCCGGAATGTACGCCTCTCGCAGTCCCCGCCGCCAACCAAGTGAGTACCGCAGTCCGCCGCGTTTTGAGGCGGACGGGTCAAGTTGAAAAACCAATGGGAGCCCAATGCCCACGTTTTTCAACCAATAACCTGATCAAGGAGGAATACACATGGAAAAGGCCATCATCGGCAAGAAGGTGGGTATGACCCAGATCTTCGACGAAGCCGGTAAGGTCATCCCGGTCACCGTCATCCAGGCGGGCCCCTGCACCGTGGTGCAGAAGAAGACCGAGGAAAAGGACGGCTACACCGCCGTCCAGCTGGGATTTGAAGAGGTCCCGGAGAAGCGGCTGAGCAAGCCCGAGGCGGGCCACAGCAAGAAGGCCGGCAAGTGCCTGCGGGTGCTCAAGGAGTTCAAGCTGGACAAGGCCGCCGAGCTCAACGTGGGCGACCAGCTCACCGCCACCGTGTTCGCCCCCGGCGACCGGGTGGACATCACCGGCATCAGCAAGGGCCATGGCTACCAGGGCGCTGTCAAGCGCTGCGGCGGCCATGTGCAGAAGAACAGCCACGGCGGCGGCCCCGTCCACCGCCACTCCGGCTCCATGGGCTCCAGCACCGACCCCTCCCGTATCTTTAAGGGACACAACGGCGCGGGCCAGATGGGTAACGAGCAGGTCACCGTCATGAACCTGGACGTGGTCCAGGTGGATGAGGAGCTGGGCGTCATCGCCGTGCGCGGCGCGGTGCCCGGTCCCCGCGGCGGCGTGGTGGCCCTGCGCTCCAGCGCCAAGAAGCTGGCCGTGAAGCACACCGCCGAGGCCGCCGGGCGCGTCAATCCCCAGAAGCAGTCCGCCCGTGTCAACCCGCAGAAGGCCTCTGCGCGTAACAAGTGAGAAAGGAGAGAATGACAAATGCCTAAAGCGAACCTTTATGATATGGCCGGTAAGCAGATCGGCGAGGTCGAGCTCTCCGAGGCTGTCTTCGGCATCGAGCCCAACCAGTCCGTGGTCCACGACGTGGTTAAGAACCACCTGGCCAACTGCCGTCAGGGCACCCAGAGCAGCCTGACCCGGGCCGAGGTGTCCGGCGGCGGCAAGAAGCCCTGGCGCCAGAAGGGCACCGGCCGCGCCCGCCAGGGCTCCACCCGCGCCCCCCAGTGGACCCACGGCGGCATCGTGTTCGCCCCCAAGCCCCGCACCTACCGCTACACCCTGAACAAGAAGGTGCGCCGCCTGGCGCTGAAGTCCGCGCTGAGCGCCAAGGCCGCCGCCGGAAACGTGCTGGTGGTTGACAAGCTGGAGATGGGCGAGATCAAGACCAAGACCTTCCAGAGCTTCCTGAATACCGTGGAGTCCAAGAAGGCCGTCGTGGTCACCGGCTGCCCCAACGTGGTCAAGTCCGCCCGGAACATCCCCGGCGTGGTGACCAGCCCCGCCGCCCTCATCAACGTCTACGACATTGTCAACGCCAACCAGGTTATCATCGACCGGGGGGCGCTGGCCGCCATCGAGGAGGTGTTCGCCTGATGAAGACCGCATACGACATCATCAAGCGCCCCATCATCACCGAGCAGTCCATGGCCGCAGCCACCGAGAAGAAGTACACCTTCGAGGTGGCCAAGGACGCCAACAAGATTGAGATCGCCAAAGCCTGCGAGGAGATCTTCGGCGTGAAGGTGGCCAAGGTCAACACCCTGAACATGCAGGGCAAGGTCAAGCGCATGGGCCGCTATCCCGAGGGGCGCCGCCCCAGCTGGAAGAAGGCCATGGTCACCCTGACCGCCGATTCCAAGACCATCGAGTTCTTCGAAGGCATGGTGTAAGGAGGAGATTAGAGAATGGCTATCAAGACTTATAAGCCCACAACGCCCTCCCGCCGCCACATGACCGTGTCCGCCTTCGAGGGCATCGACAAGAAGGCCAAGCCGGAGCGTTCGCTGCTGGAGAGCCTGAAGAAGCACGCCGGCCGCAACAGCTACGGCCGCATCACCGTGCGCCACCGCGGCGGCGGCAACAAGAAGAAGTACCGCATCATCGACTTTAAGCGGGACAAGGCGGGCAAGGCCACTGTGATTAACCTCCAGTACGACCCCAACCGCTCCGCCAACATCGCTCTCATTGAGTACGAGGACGGCGAGCGCCGCTATATCCTGGCCCCCGTGGGGCTCAAGGCCGGCCACGCCATTATGACCGGCTCCGGCGCGGATATCCTGCCCGGCAACGCCCTGCCCATCGCGGAGATCCCCGTGGGCGAGACCATCCACTGCATCGAGCTCTACCCCGGCAAGGGCGCGCAGCTGGTGCGCTCCGCCGGCACCGCCGCCCAGCTGATGGCCAAGGAGAACGGCATGGCCCAGGTCCGCCTGCCCTCCGGCGAGGTCCGGCTGGTGCGGGAGAACTGCCAGGCCACCATCGGCCAGGTGGGCAACACCGATTGGGCCAACATCCACATCGGCAAGGCCGGCCGCAGGCGCCACATGGGCTGGCGGCCCACCGTGCGCGGCAGCGTGATGAACCCCAACGACCACCCCCACGGCGGCGGCGAGGGCAAGAGCCCCGTGGGCCGGCCCGGCCCTGTGACCCCCTGGGGCAAGCCCGCCCTGGGTTACAAGACCCGCAAGAAGAAGAACCGCACCGACAAGTTCATTGTCCGGCGCCGCAACGGCAAGTAAGGAGGGAGTGTAACAGATGAGCAGAAGCATCAAGAAGGGCCCGTTTTGCGCTCCCGAGCTGCTGAAGCGCGTGGATGAGCTGAACAAGAAGAACGAGAAGAAGGTCCTCAAGACCTGGAGCCGCGCCTCCACCATCTTCCCCTCCTTCGTGGGCCACACCATCGCCGTCCATGACGGCCGCAAGCATGTGCCCGTCTACGTCACCGAGGACATGGTGGGCCATAAGCTGGGCGAATTCGCCCCCACCCGCACCTTCAAGGGCCACGCGGGCAGCAAGACCGGTAAGTAAGGGAGGAGAGAGACAATGGAAGCGAAAGCGACACTGAGATACATCCGTATCTCTCCCCGCAAGGTGGGCATCCTGTGCGACCAGATCCGCGGCAAGAGCGTCAAGGACGCCGAGGCCGTGCTGGCCCTGATCCCCAAGGCGGCCTCCGACCCCCTGGCCAAGCTGGTTCACTCCGCTGCGGCCAACGCCGAGAACAACCACGGCATGGATCCCGAGAAGCTCTATGTGGCCGAGGCCTTTGCCTGCCCCGGGCCCATCATCAAGCGGTACCGTCCTGCGTCCAAGGGCCGCGCCCACCACATCATGAAGCGGACTTCTCACATGACCGTCGTGGTCAAAGAGCGCTGAAAAGGAGGTCGAGAATAAATGGGACAGAAAGTGAATCCCCACGGCCTGCGCGTGGGCGTCATCAAAGACTGGGACTCCCGCTGGTACGCCCGTGACGAAAAGGTGGGCGACCTCCTGGTGGAGGACTACAACCTCCGTAAGGAGCTGAAGAAGAAGCTGTACGCCGCCGGCGTGCCCAAGATTGAGATCGAGCGCGACAGCGGCGCCAACGGCAAAGTGCGCATCTATGTGCACTGCGCCCGTCCCGGCATCGTCATCGGCAAGGGCGGCGAGGAGATCGAGAAGCTGCGCGTGGAGCTGGAGAAGAAGCTGGGCAAGAGCGTGGCGCTGAACATCGTCGAGGTCAAGAACGTGGACACCAACGCCCAGCTGGTGGCGGAGAACATCGCCCAGCAGCTGGAGAAGCGCATTGCGTTCCGCCGGGCCATGAAGAACGCCATGGGCCGCGCCATGCGCATGGGCGCCCTGGGCATCAAGGTCCAGGTGTCCGGCCGCCTCAACGGCGCCGAGATCGCCCGCACCGAGCATTACCATGACGGCACCATTCCCCTGCAGACCATCCGCGCCGACATTGAGTACGGCTTTGCCGAGGCCCACACTACCTATGGCCGGCTGGGCGTGAAGGTGTGGATTTACAAGGGCGAGGTGCTCACCCAGACCCTGCGCACCACCCCCCGCACCATTGACACCAAGAACTACAAAGAGCGCGAGCAGCGGCCCCGCCGCCGCGACGGCGACCGCAGGGGCGGCTTCAACCGCCAGGGCGGCGACCGCAGGCAGGGCGGCTTCAACCGCGACCGTCAGGGCGGCCCCCGCCCCAGCGGCCCCCGTCCCTCCGCTCCCGCTCCTAAGGAAGGAGGCGCCCAGTAATGCTGCTGCCTAAGAGAGTAAAGTACCGCCGCGTCCACCGCGGCCGCATGACCGGCACCGCCAGCCGCGGCAATAAGGTCGCTTACGGCGAGTGGGGCCTCCAGGCCGCCGAGCCCGCCTGGATCACCGGCAACCAGATTGAGGCCGCCCGTGTGGCCATGACCCGCCACACCAAGCGCGGCGGCAAGGTCTGGATCAAGATCTTCCCCGATAAGCCCATCACCAAAAAGGCGCTTGGCACCCGTATGGGTTCCGGTAAAGGCGCACCCGAGGGGTGGGTGGCCGTGGTGAAGCCCGGCCGCGTCATGTTCGAGATCGCCGGCGTCTCCGAGGAGGTCGCCCGGGAGGCTCTGCGCCTGGCAGGCCACAAGCTGCCCATCAAGTGCAAGATCGTCAAGAAAGAGACCGAGGAGAAGGGTGGTGAGTGAAGATGAAGGCAAACGAAGTGCGCAAGCTGAGCGCGGCTGAGCTGGACGCCAAGCTGGTGGAGCTGAAGAAGGATCTGTTCAACCTCCGTCTTCAGCACGCCACCAATCAGCTCGACAACCCCATCCGCATCGCGGAGGTCAAAAAGGACATTGCCCGCGTGAAAACCATCCTGCGTGAGCAGCAGGGCCGATAAGGAGGAGTAAACGATGAGTGAAGTGAGAGCCTCTTCTCGTAAAACCAGAGTCGGCCTGGTGGTTTCGGACAAGATGGATAAGACCGTTGTGGTCGCCATCGCCGACCGCGTGGCCCACCCTCTGTACAAGAAGATTGTAAAGCGGACCTACAAGCTGAAGGCCCATGATGAGAACAACCAGTGCGGCGTGGGCGACCGCGTGCGCGTGATGGAGACCCGCCCCCTGTCCAAGGACAAGCGCTGGCGCGTGGTTGAAATCATCGAGAAGGCGAAGTAAAAGGAGGTGCCAGTATGATCCAAGAAGAAAGCTATCTGAAGGTGGCCGATAATACCGGCGCCAAGGAGATCAAGACCATCCGCGTGCTGGGCGGGTCCCGCCGCAGGTTTGGCAACATCGGCGATGTCGTCGTGGCCTCCGTGCGCAAGGCCGCTCCCGGCGGCCAGGTGAAAAAGGGCGAGGTGGTCAAGGCCGTTATCGTCCGCTCCGCCCGGGGCGTGCGCCGCGCCGACGGCAGCTACGTCCGCTTTGACGACAACGCCGCCGTCCTCATCCGCGAGGACAAGAACCCCCGGGGCACCCGTATCTTTGGCCCGGTGGCCCGTGAGCTGCGCGACAAGGATTATATGAAGATCCTGTCCCTGGCTCCCGAAGTGCTGTAAGGGGGGAGCGAGGTATGAGTATGAACGTAAAGAAGAACGACACCGTGGTCGTCCTGTCCGGCAAGGACAAGGGCAAGCAGGGCAAGGTTCTGTCTGTGGACCCCAAGGGCGGCAAGGTCGTGGTGGAGAAGGTCAACGTGGCCTCCAAGCACCAGAAGCCCCGCCAGCAGGGCCAGGAGGGCGGCATCATCCAGAAGGAGACCCCCATCTACGCCTGCAAGGTGATGACCGTGTGCCCCAAGTGCAATAAGCCCACCCGCCCCGCCCATAAGGTGGAGGACGGCAAGAAGGTCCGCGTGTGCAAGCACTGCGGCGCCGAAGTCTGAGAGAGGAGGAGTATCACAGATGGCTGAGAAAAAAGTGCCTAACCTGAAGGCGAAGTACGCCGCCGACGTGGCTCCCGCCCTCATGCAGAAGTTCGGCTACAAGTCCACCATGGAGATCCCCCGCATCGCCAAGATCGTGGTCAACTGCGGCTGCGGCGAGGCCAAGGATAACGCGAAGGTGCTGGACAGCGTGGTGGCCGACCTGACCGCCATCACCGGCCAGAAGCCCATCATCACCAAGACCAAGAAGCCCATCGCCAACTTCAAGATCCGCAAGGATATGCCCATCGGCGCCAAGGTCACCCTGCGCCAGGACAAGATGTGGGAGTTCATGGACCGGCTGTTCAACGTGGCGCTGCCCCGCGTGCGCGACTTCCGGGGCATCAATCCCAACGCCTTCGACGGCCGGGGGAATTACGCCCTGGGCCTGAAGGAGCAGCTGATCTTCCCCGAGATCGAGTACGATAAGATCGACAAGATCCGCGGCATGGACGTGGTGATCTGCACCACCGCCAAAACCGACGAGGAGGCCAAGGAGCTGCTGATGCTTCTGGGCGCCCCGTTCAACACCAACGGCTGAGAGAGGAAGGGAACAAGCTATGGCCAAGAAATCCATGATTAACAAGCAGCAGGCTGAGCCCAAGTTCTCCAGCCGCCGCTACAACCGCTGCAAGATCTGCGGCCGCCCCCACGCCTACCTGCGCAACTACGGCATCTGCCGTATCTGCTTCCGCGAGCTGGCGTACAAGGGCGAGATCCCGGGCGTGAAGAAGGCGTCCTGGTAATTTCATGGTAACTCGTCCAAAGGCGGGAGTTTCGGCTCCCGCCTATGGGCCTGTTATATGGCACTTACAAAATTCAGCAAAAAAGTGCCCTATTCAGAGACCCCCAGCGAGGGAAAAGGCGGATAACAGGTCGGCGGATGATGCCTAACCGGCGATACCTTTCCGTCTCAACCGAGAAGCGTCCAAGTGGTGCCGCGTTCACCCCAAAACGAAGCCCAGCGAAGCGGGTTCGTTTTGGAAAGGAGGAGCAAGGAAGCGAACGAAGTTTTCGCCGTAAGGCGGAAACGCAGTGGAGCGGACTTTGCGACGACGCGGCGAGGCGTGACAACAAAGCGTCCGAGCGGCTGCGACGCTTTCGGTAATCTAAATAGGAGGTAAAGTCTCATGCAAATCACCGATCCCATTGCGGATATGCTCACCCGCATCCGCAACGCGAACAACGCCAAGCATGACACCGTGGATGTCCCTGCGTCCAACATGAAGAAGGCCATCGCCCAGATTTTGCTGGACGAGGGCTATATCAAGAACTTCCAGACCATCAGCGACGGGACCCAGGGCGTCATCCGCATCACCCTGAAGTATGTCCAGCCCGGCAAGGAGAAGGTCATCACCAACCTGCGCCGGGTGTCCAAGCCCGGCCTGCGCGTGTATGCCGGCGCCGAGGAGCTGCCCCGGGTGCTGCGCGGCCTGGGCATCGCCATCGTGTCCACATCCAAGGGCGTCATGACCGACAAGAAGGCCCGCCAGGCCCATGTCGGCGGCGAAGTCCTGGCATTTGTCTGGTAAGGAGGGTTATAGGAATGTCTAGAATTGGCAGAGCTCCTATCGCCGTCCCCGCCGGCGTGGAGATCAAAATCGAGGATAACAACCTCGTTACCGTGAAGGGCCCCAAGGGCACCCTCACCCAGCAGCTGCACCCCGCCATGACCATCAAGCAGGATGGGGCCGAGCTGCACGTCACCCGTCCCAACGACCTGAAGGAGAACCGCTCCCTGCACGGGCTCACCCGCACTCTGCTGCACAACATGGTTGTGGGCGTCACCGACGGCTTTAAGAAGACCCTGGACGTGAACGGCGTGGGCTACCGCGTCGCCATGGAGGGCGGCAAGCTGGTGATGAACCTGGGCTACTCCCATCAGGTCATCATGGAGGCCCCTGAGGGCATCACCATTGAGACCCCCAGCGCCAACCAGATCACCGTTTCCGGCTCCGACAAGCAGCTGGTGGGCCAGTTTGCCGCCGAGGTCCGGGAAAAGCGTCCCCCCGAGCCCTATAAGGGCAAGGGTATCAAGTACTCTGACGAGGTTATCCGCCGCAAGGTCGGTAAGACCGGCGTGAAGAAATAAGAAGGAGGTGTGCCGATTATGATTAACCGTCCCAATACCAAGGCTCAGCGCCTGCACCGTCATAAGCGCGTTCGCGGCAAGGTGTCCGGCACCCCCGAGCGTCCCCGCCTGAACGTGTTCCGCAGCGAGACCAACATCTATGCCCAGATCATCGACGATACCAAGGGCATCACCCTGGTCTCCGCTTCTTCCCAGGAGAAGGGCTTCGAGGGCCCCGGCAGCAATTGTGAGGCCGCCAAGAAGGTGGGCGAGGCCATCGCCCAGCGCGCCAAGGACAAGGGTATCGAGGCTGTGGTGTTCGACCGCGGCGGCTACCTGTACCATGGCCGCGTGAAGGCTCTGGCCGAGGGCGCCCGCGAGGGCGGCCTGCAGTTCTAAGGGAGGAGGAAAAAAGAATGGCTCGTTTTGAAAGAGAACCCAAAGAGTTCGTGGAGAAGGTCGTGTACCTGAACCGCGTTTCCAAGACCGTCAAGGGCGGCCGCGTGGCCAAGTTCTCCGCCCTGGTCGTCATCGGCGACGAGAAGGGTAAGGTGGGCTACGGCCTGGGCAAGGCCGCCGAAGTGGCCGAGGCCATCCGCAAGGGGATTGAGGACGCCAAGAAGAACATGGTGAAGATCACCCTGTCCGGCACCACCATCCCCCACGAGGTCATCGGTGAGTTCGGCGCAGGCCGCGTCCTCCTCAAGCCCGCCAGCAAGGGTACCGGCATCATCGCCGGCGGCCCCGTGCGTGCGGTGATGGAGGCCGCCGGCGTGTCCGATATCCGCGCCAAGTGCCTGCGCACCAACAACCCCCAGAATGTGGTGGCCGCCACCATGGCGGGGCTCAAGTCCCTGCGCAGCCCCGCCGAAGTCGCGCGCATCCGCGGCAAGAGCGTGGAAGAGATCTTAGGTTAAGGAGGCTGGCGACAATGGCTAAAACCATCAACATCAAGCTCGTCAAGAGCCTGAACGGCCGTCTGGCCAAGCATAAGGCCACCGCCGAGGCTCTGGGCCTGCGCAAGATCGGCGACACCACCGTGCAGCCCGACAACGAGGCTACCCGGGGCAAGATCGCCCACATCGGTTACCTGCTCCAGGTGACCGAGAACGCCTAATGGAGGTGCTGACCATGAATCTGCATGAACTGTCTCCTGCCCCCGGCTCCACCCAGGTGGGCAAGCGCAAGGGGCGCGGCCCCGGCTCCGGCAACGGCAAGACCGCCGGGCGCGGCCACAAGGGCCAGTGGGCCCGCAGCGGCGGCGGCGTCCGCATCGGGTTTGAAGGCGGCCAGATGCCTCTGGCCCGCCGCCTGCCCAAGCGGGGCTTCAACAACATTTTCGCCAAGCGGCTGGAGGCCATCAACGTCTCCGCTCTGAACAAGTTTGAGGACGGCGCCGTGGTCAATGTTTGCGACCTGCTGGAAAAGGGTATCATTTCCAAGTGCGAGTATGGCGTCAAGATCCTGGGCAACGGGGAACTGACCAAGAAGCTCACCGTTCGGGCTTCCGCGTTCTCCGCCTCTGCCAAAGAGAAGATCGAAAAGGCGGGCGGCACGGCGGAGGTGATCTGAGATGATTCAGACCATGCGCAACGCCTGGAAGGTGCCAGAGCTGCGGGGTAAGCTGCTGTTTACCGTGTTCGCGCTGCTCATCTTCCGGCTTGGCTCCGCCGTCCCGGTGCCCTTCATCAACGTGGATATGCTTAGCGACTATATGACGGCCCAGTCCGCCAGCATCTTTGGCCTGCTCAACGTGATGAGCGGCGACGCCTTTGCCCAGGCCACGGTGTTCGCGCTGTCCATCCAGCCCTATATCAACAGCTCCATCATCATTCAGCTGCTGACCATCGCCATCCCCGCTCTGGAGCGCCTCCAGAAGGAGGGCGGCGAGGAGGGCAAGAAGAAGCTGGCCGCCATCACCCGGTACGCCACCGTGGGCATCGCGCTGATCCAGGCTTTCGGCTTCTACACCATGCTCCGGGTGGGCTCCGGCGGCACCAGCTTCCTGTCCACCACCGGCATCTGGCCCGCCTTCGTCATCATTGCCGCCTTTGTGGCCGGCTCCGCCTTCCTGATGTGGCTGGGCGAGCAGATCACTGAGTTCGGCATCGGCAACGGCATTTCCATCATCCTGTTCGCCGGCATCGTGGCCCGCGGGCCCAGCATGGTGGGCAGCATGATTGACGGCGTGAGGGGCTGGATCGCCAAGTCCGACCCCGCCGCTTCCCTGGTGCTCCACCCCGCGTTCATTCTGCTCATCGTGGCCGGTATGCTGCTGCTGGTGGCCTTCATCGTGTTCATGGACAACTCCGAGCGGCGCATCCCCGTGCAGTACGCCAAGCGGGTGGTGGGCCGGAAGATGTACGGCGGCCAGTCCAGCCATCTGCCCATCAAGGTGAATATGTCCGGCGTCCTGCCCATCATCTTCGCCCAGTCCATCGCGTCCATCCCCGCCACCATCGGCATGTTTGTGCCCTCTGCGCAGACCCCCGGCAGCGGCTGGTATACCTTCCTGCAGGTTTTCGACTCCCGGGGCTGGGTGTACTGCATCGTGTATTTCCTGCTGATCGTGTTCTTCAGCTATTTCTACAACACCATCCAGTTCAATCCCATTGAGGTGTCCAACAACCTGAAGAAGAACGGCGGGTTCGTCCCCGGCTTCCGTCCGGGCAAGCCCACCAGCGATTTCCTCAGCAAGGTGGTGTCCCGCATCACCATGTTCGGCGCGCTCTATCTGGCTGTGGTGGCCCTGCTGCCCACCATCGTCGGCAACATTATGCTGCTGGCGGGGAGCAGCGCCGGCCGGAGCCTGGCCATCGGCGGCACCTCCGTCATCATCGTGGTGGGCGTGGCGCTGGAGACCGTCAAGGCGCTGGAGGCCCAGCTCATGATGCGCCACTACAAGGGCTTCCTTGAGTGAGCGTTGAGGTAAGGCTATGAAGCTCATCATGTTCGGCGCCCCCGGCGCCGGTAAGGGGACCCAGGCCGCCATCCTTGGCCAGCGGCTGGACGTGCCCACCATTTCCACAGGCAACATCCTGCGGGCTGCCGTGAAAAACGGCACGCCCGTGGGACTCCAGGCCCGAAGCTACATGGACGCGGGCAAGCTGGTCCCGGACCAGGTGATCATCGGCATCATCGCTGAGCGCCTGGCCGAGCCGGACTGCCAAAAGGGCTACATCCTGGACGGGGTGCCCCGCACCATCGCCCAGGCCGAGGCCCTGGAGGAGGCCGGTATTCAGTTTGACTGCGTGCTGGACATTGAGGTTCCCGACCAGGAGATTCTCCATCGGATGATCGGGCGGCGGTCCTGCCCCATCTGCGGGGCCACCTATCACCTGGAAGCCGCCCCTCCGAAGGTGGAGGGCAAGTGCGACCACTGCGGCAACACCCTGACCCAGCGGGAGGACGACAAGCATGAGACGGTGATCAGCCGTCTGTCCACCTACCACGCCCAGACCGAGCCGCTGAAAAAGTTCTATGCGGACCGGGGAATCCTCAAAGTGGTGGCGTTTCAGCCCAGCATTGAGGCGACCACCCAGGCGATCGCCGGAATTCTGGGGATCTGAGAGATGGAACTCATCACTTTGAAGTCCCCCCGGGAGCAGGACGCCATGCGCAGGGCCGGACGGATCACTGCCCAGGCCCGGGCGCTGGCGGGCAGTATGGTCCGCCCCGGCGTCACCACCAAGGAGATCGACGACGCGGTGCGCAGATTCATCCGCGGCAAAGGCGGCCAGCCCTCCTTTTTGGGGTATGGAGGCTTTTCCGGGTCCGCCTGCATCTCGGTAAACGAGGTGGTCATCCACGGCATCCCCTCCCGGCACATCGTGCTGAAGGAAGGGGACATTGTGAGCATCGACGTGGGGGCGGTTATCGACGGCTTCCATGGCGACTGCGCCGCCACCTATCCCTGCGGGGCCATCTCAGACGAGGCCCAGCGGCTGATCGACGTCACCCGGCAAAGCTTCTGGGAGGCTTACGAGAAGGCCGCGCCGGGGAACCGGGTGTCCGACATCTCCCACGCCGTCCAGGCATATGTGGAGAAACACGGCTATTCGGTGGTCCGGGACTTTGTGGGCCATGGTGTGGGCGCCAAGCTCCACGAGGCCCCGGAAGTACCCAATTTCGGCCCCGCCGGACATGGCGCCCGGCTTCAGCCGGGTATGGCCATCGCGGTGGAGCCCATGGTGTGTGCCGGGGACTGGCACGTGAAGGTGCTCCGGGACGGCTGGACCACCGTGACGGTGGACGGCTCCCTGTCGGCTCACTATGAGAACACCATCCTCATCACCGAGGAGGGGCCCGAGATCACCACTGTCACCGAGGACGGGGCCTATGTTTGACTACACAGGCCGGATCGTCCGGGCAGCCGCAGGACGGGATAAGGGCGGGCTGCTATGCGTGGTGGGCGTAGACCAGGAGGGACAGCGTCTGTTGCTGGCAGACGGCAAGCGGCGCAAATGCGCCCGGCCCAAGGCCAAAAAGCTGGGGCACGTGGAGATGCTCGCCGATGGGTTCCGCCATCCCGCTATTCAAAAGCTGAAGCAGGGCGAGGCCCTGTCCGACCGAGAATTGAGAAGGGCGCTGGCCGCCTTCCGAGATCAACTGGAGGTATGACGCTTTGGCAAAAGACGACATGATCGAGTTGGAGGGCGTCGTCACCGAGGCCCTGCCTAACACCACATTTAATGTGGACATTGGAAATGGACACATTATTCTGGCACACATTTCCGGGAAGCTGCGGATGAACTTTATCCGCATCCTGCCCGGCGACAAGGTTACGGTTCAGATGTCGCCCTACGACCTGACCCGGGGCCGGATTACCTGGCGTTCCAAGTAATATAGAAGCGCGGAGCCGTTGTGAGCAGCGGGCGAAGACCGAAGTGGAGCAAAAGCGGGGAGGCCCAAAGGGCCAGACAGCTTTTGCGGAATCGGAGGGCTTAGAACCGCGTCGCGAACAGGCGAAGCATGACAACTATCAACGACCGAGTTTGGAACAAGCTTTTCCCTCAAGGGGCCTTGCCTCCGAAAGGGACCGTGAAATTCTCCCTCCCCCGCAGGGAGGCGGCCGCAGGCCGCCCCCAACCGCGAGCCCAGCGAAGCGGGTCGCGGTTGGAGAGGAGGAGCAGCGGAATGAGCGAGCTTTCCCAGTATGGGGCCCCCAAAAGCTGGTCTATCGCTTTGGGGAGAGGAGGAGCAAGGAAACGTAATGGGGAAGCCCCGAAGGGGATTTCCCATGGAGTGGACTTTGCTCTGACGAAGCGAGGGATATGGAGCTTGCTCCGATGAGGGGCCATCAAGGCATTAACAGGAGGTTAAACGATATGAAAGTCAGACCGTCTGTCAAGCCCATGTGCGAGAAGTGCAAGATCATCAAGCGCAAGGGCAAAGTCATGGTCATTTGCGAAAACCCCAAGCACAAGCAGAGACAAGGTTAAAGGAGGGGCATAGAGTATGGCACGTATTGCCGGCATTGATCTGCCGAAGGAAAAGCGAGTCGAGATCGGACTCACCTATATTTATGGCATTGGCCGCACCAGCGCGAGCAAGATCCTCAAGGAGGCGGGCATCAACCCCGACACCCGGGTGAAGGATCTGACCGACGCGGAGGAGGCCAAGCTGCGTGAGATCATCAGCCACGAGTACACCGTGGAAGGCGACCTCCGCCGCAATGTGGCGATGGATATCAAGCGCCTGACTGAGATCGGCTGCTACCGTGGCATCCGCCATCGCAAGGGCCTCCCCGTCCGCGGGCAGCGCTCCAAGACCAACGCCCGCACCCGCAAGGGTCCCAAGCGCACCGTCGCCAACAAGAAGAAGTAAGGAGGGATAAGTTCACATGGCTGCTAACAAAAAAGTTATCAAGCGCCGCCGCGAGCGGAAAAACGTAGAGAAGGGTCAGGTGCATATCCGCTCCTCCTTCAACAACACCATGATCACCGTCACCGACATGCAGGGCAACGCCCTGTCTTGGGCTTCCTCCGGCGAGATGGGCTTCCGCGGCTCCCGCAAGTCCACCCCCTACGCCGCCCAGACCGCCGCCGAGACCGCTGCCAACGCCGCCATCGACCAGTGCGGCCTGAAGAGCGTCGAGGTGTACGTCAAGGGTCCCGGCCAGGGCCGCGAGGCCGCCATCCGGGCGCTCCAGGCTGTGGGCCTGGAGGTCACCCTCATCAAGGACGTGACCCCCGTGCCCCACAACGGCTGCCGTCCGCCCAAGCGCCGCCGCGTCTGATCTGGAAGGAGGAAAACCGATATGGCAAAGAATATGCAGCCCTACCTGAAGCGCTGCCGCACGCTGGGCATCTCCCCCGCCGTCATGGGCGTGAACAAGGAGTCCAACCGGAACCCCGGTCCCCAGCGCCGCCCCAAGAAGAGCGAGTATGCGCTCCAGCTCACCGAGAAGCAGAAGGTCAAGTTTGTGTACGGCGTGCTGGAGAAGCAGTTCCGCGCCTACTATGAGAAGGCCGCCCGCATGAAGGGCAACACCGGCGACGAGCTGATGACCCTGCTGGAGCGCCGTCTGGACAACGTGGTATTCCGCCTGGGCCTGGCCGCCACCCGCCGCGAGGCCCGGCAGCTGGTGAACCACGGGCACTTTACCGTCAACGGCAAGCGGGTCAATATCCCCTCCTACCTGGTGAAGGAGGGCGAGGTCATCGCCGTATGCGATAAGAGCCGTTCTTCCGCCAAGTTCAAGAAGATGGTGGAGGATGACCGTTTTGTGGCCGCTCCCAAGTGGTTGGAGAAAAACAAGAACGCTCCCCTGGAGGGCAAGGTGATCGCCATGCCCCAGCGGGACGACATCGACTTCGACGTGGCCGTTAACCTCATCGTGGAGTTGTACTCCAAGTAATGCCGGTTTCCCCTGGCATTCCTGGCGCTCCGCCGCGAAAGGGCGGCAGCGGGGCTGCGCGCTTTGGTGCGGCTCCGCGCGGAGCGTATGGCAACACACGCCACTGTTAAAGGAGGGTAACACACGACATGGTAGAAATCCAGAAGCCGCGCATCGAATGTATCGAGAATGTGGGCGACGAGTCCTACGGCAAGTACGTGGTCGAGCCGCTTGAGCGGGGCTACGGCACCACCATCGGCAACTCTCTGCGCCGCATTTTGCTGTCCTCTCTGCCCGGCACGGCGGTCACCGGCATCAAAATCGCCGGCGTGCAGCACGAGTTCTCCGTCATCCCCGGGGTGAAGGAGGACGTGACGGAGATTGTGCTCAACATCAAGGGCATCATCGCCAAGCTGTACAGCGAGGGGATCAAGACGGTCTACATCGAGGCCGCGGGCGAGGGAGAGGTCACCGCCGGAGACATTAAGGCCGACAGCGATGTGGAGGTGCTCAACCCGGAACACCATATCGCCACCCTGGGGCCCGAGGCGACCCTGAACATGGAGCTCACGCTGTCCCAGGGCCGGGGCTATGTCACCGCAGACCGAAACAAGCCTGCTCAGACCGTTATCGGCCTGATCCCTGTGGACTCCGTTTATACGCCCGTGCGTAAGGTGAACTACTTTGTGGAGAACACCCGCGTGGGTGACGCCACCGATTACGACAAGCTGACGCTTGAGGTGTGGACCAACGGCACCATCTCCGCACGGGACGCGGTGTCCCTGGGGGCGCGTATCCTGGTGGACCACTTTACCCTGTTTACCGACCTGTCCGAGACCATGGGCTCCAAGGCCACTGTGGTGGAGAAGGCGGAAGCCCAGCGGGACAAGGTGCTGGAGCTGACCATTGAGGAGCTGGATTTGTCGGTCCGTTCCTTCAACTGCCTGAAGCGGGCCAACATTAACACGGTGGAGGACCTCATCTCTAAGACCGAGGACGAGATGATGAAGGTGCGCAATCTGGGCCGCAAATCCCTGGAAGAAGTGATCAATAAGCTGGCTATGATGGGGCTGTCCCTGGCCAACGATGAGAACATCTAAAACAGCGCAGAGCGCTGTTTTAGATCCCCTGTGAATGTCCGGTGAAGCGGAATTCGCGGGGGAGAGGCGGCGCGGGAGTATGTAACGTTCCTGTCCGCGCACATATGGCATGATGTCCCGGAGGCTCCGGGCGTCTGAACGAATTTAATTGACTTCGCCACGCGAGGTCGAAGGAGTGCTTAAAAATGGCTAAGAACCGCAAGCTGGGCCGTCCCAGCGACCAGCGCCGCGCCATGCTGCGCGCCATGACCACCTATCTGCTGGAGAACGGGCAGATCAAGACCACCTACGCCCGCGCGAAGGAGGTCGCGCCCATCGCCGAGAAGATGGTTACCCTGGCCAAAAAGAACGACCTGGCCGCCTACCGCCAGGCCCTAAGCTACCTCACCAAAGAGGACGTGGCCAACAAGCTGTTCCACGAGATCGGCCCCAAGTATGCCGACCGCAACGGCGGCTATACCCGGGTGCTGAAGATGGGACCCCGCCGCGGCGACGCGGCCGAGCTGGCTATTATCCAGCTGGTGTGATTTGAGAAAGCTCCCCCGCCAAGCAGGCGGGGGAGCTTTTGCATAGGACGATGGGGAATTTCCCCCTCAAAAATGGGCAATTTGTGGGGAAACACTTGACAAAATGGAAATTAGACGCTATAATTTTTGTATAATCCAAGTGAATACCGTTTGATAGAGGCGCGGACACCATGCGTACCGCGAAGCCAAGGCCAGGCAGCCGGTTTCGTGGGAGAGGGGTGCCCGCCGAAGGAGAACGGGCCTGCCTGGGCCCCTATCCTGGGCCGTGGGAGAAGATCCCCCGGACTGTCACGAGTTGTGGAGCGCTATCAATTCGCCGCCAAGCTGGTTGGCGGCGGGTTTTGTCCATATTGGGCGCTTCCGCAGGGGGCGTCTCTTTTTTTATTCTTGCGGTGTCACTTGCAAAGAAACGCCCTGCCCGCGCGCAGCGAGCGGACGGGGCGTGACAACAAGGAGAGAATATCATGAGAATGAGAAGAAACCGTCTGGGCTTGATTGCGCTGATGCTGCTGCTGATCTTTGCCCTGACCACCACGGGCTTTGCCGCCTCCGCCGACCCAACCGAAGAGACCGGCACTAAGATGATTGAGTGTCCTGACTGCGGAACCCTGGGTGTGGTGCTGTCAGAGGCAGGGGAGGGTGTGACCTGCGAGGCCTGCGGGGGCAGCGGCTATATCCACTCTCCCAGCGGGTACTACAACACGCCCTGGGCTCTGCTGCCCCCGGTGATCGCCATTGCCCTGGCCCTGATCACCAAGGAGGTGTATTCCTCCCTGTTTATTGGCATTCTGATGGGCGGGCTGCTGTACTCCAACTTCAGCTTTGAGGGCACGGTGCTCCATGCGTTCCAGGACGGCATCGTGGCGTCACTGTCCGACAGCTACAACGTGGGCATCCTCATCTTCCTGGTGATTTTGGGGGCTATTGTGTGCCTGATGAACAAGGCGGGAGGCTCCGCCGCCTTTGGGCGCTGGGCGCAGAAGAACATCAAAACCCGGGCGGGGGCACAGCTATCCTCAATTGTGCTGGGCTGCCTGATCTTCATCGACGACTATTTCAACTGCCTTACCGTGGGCAGCGTCATGCGGCCCATCACCGACAAGCACAACGTCTCCCGGGCCAAGCTGGCCTACCTCATCGACGCCACCGCCGCCCCCATCTGCATCATCGCCCCCATCTCATCCTGGGCCGCAGCCGTGGCCGCCTTTGCCGAGGACGGGCAGGGTCTGAACCTGTTTATCCGGGCCATCCCGTACAACTTCTACGCCCTGCTCACCATTGTGATGATGGTGGGTCTGGTGGTGCTCAATGTGGACTTCGGCCCCATGGCAAAGCACGAGAAAAACGCCGTGGAAAACGGAGACCTGTTTTCCGGCTCCAACCCCTATGCCATGATGGACGATGAGATTGACGAGTCCAAGGGCTCCGTGATGGATCTGGTGCTTCCCATTGCGGTGCTGGTGGTGAGCTGCGTGGTGGGCATGATCTACTCCGGCGGGTTCTTCTCCGGGGAGGGCTTTATCGCCGCATTCTCCAACTCCGACGCCTCCGTGGGCCTGATGCTGGGCTCCGCCTTCGGGCTGGTGTTTACCCTGGTGTACTATCTATTCCGCCGGGCCATGAGCTTTAAGGAGATGATGTCCTGCATCCCCGAGGGCTTTAAGGCCATGGTGCCCGCCATCATGATCCTCACCTTCGCCTGGTCCCTGAAGGGGATGACCGACTCCCTGGGCGCGAAATACTTCGTGCGCGATTTTGTGCGCTCCGCCTCCGGCATTCAGGTGCTGCTGCCCGTGATCGTATTCGGGGTGGGCTGCCTGCTGGCCTTCGCCACCGGCACCTCCTGGGGCACCTTCGGCATCCTGATCCCCATCGTCCAGAGCGTATTTCCCATGGACGACCCCCTGGCCATCATCTGCATCTCTGCGTGCATGGCGGGCGCGGTGTGCGGCGACCACTGCTCCCCCATCTCCGACACCACCATCATGGCCTCTGCCGGGGCGCAGTGCGACCATGTGAACCACGTATCCACACAGCTGCCCTACGCCATCTCCTGTGCGGTGATCGCATCGGTGACGTACATTATCTCCGGGGTGCTGGCCTTTGTGGGGGCCCCCGGGCTCCTGGCCCTGCCCATCGGCGTGCTCCTGACGCTGGGCTTCCTGCTCCTCATGAAAAAGAAAACCGCATGACGAAAGCCCCCGCCGAGAGGCGGGGGCTTTTCATGCAACGTTGACTTTTCCGATCAAAACAGCGGCCGGGCCCCGGATTTGCGCAAAAATCTCCTCCGCCCCGGTTGCCCTTGAGCATACATCCCGCCCCCGTTATCCCTCCCGTCCGGGAGGGATAAAAATATGCAACAGACAACAACCTACAAGCTCAACCTGATTGAAGCCGACGACGTGTTTTCCCCGGAGCCGCTGAGCGAAAACGCCCGGAAGGTGGACGCCGCCCTGTCGTCCACCGCCTCGGCCCTGTCCGCCGAAACCGCGGCCCGGAAAAGCGCCGACACCGCCGGGACCGCCGCGTGGCAAAAGGCGGTCGCCGACGAGGCCGCGGCCCGGCAAAAGGCCGTCACCGCTGAGGCCGCCGCCCGGCAGAAGGCCGTCGCCGGCGAGACCGCCGCCCGGAAGAGCGCCGTCAGCGCCGAAGCCGCCGCCCGGCAAAAGGCCGTCTCCGACGAGGCTACCGCACGGCAGAAGGCCATTGCCGCCGAAACCGCCGCCCGGCAGAGCGCCATCAACGCCGAGGCCACCGCGCGAAAAAACGCCGTCGCCGCGCTGGAGCGCCACAAGTTCGCCTGCGGGACCTACACCGGCAACGGCACGTCCCAGACCATCCAGCTTTCCTTCACCCCCAAAGCGGTAGTCATCCCCATTGCCAATACCAACGGCGCGCTGACCGGCGTCTGCCTGTGGGACAAGCCCCTCAACTCCATCAAAATCGTCACCGGCGGCTTTACCGTGAGCAATGTGGGCAGCTCACTAGCCCACTCCTATGAATACGCCAACACCAGCGGCGTCAGATACGCCTATCTCGCTTTCGCCTGAACAGTGCAAAGAAAGGGCCCCCCGGAAGTTCCGGGGGGCCCTTTTTGTGCTTGCTCGTGCAGAGCGCTGTGTGGTCTGTTTACGGCACTTGCGTGAAGTCGGTCACGTAGATGTCAACCATGTTGATGCCGCTCCACACAATAGCCACGGACACCTTATACAGGTCGCCAGAGGCGTTGGCCTTGCCCATGGAGACCGCGTGGTTCAGCGTCTGGATATCGGTGATATTAACGCCGAACGGGAAGAGACTATTGAACGTGGAATTGTTGTTATCACCCAAAGCCAAGGTCACGGTAGAGCCGGTCACCTTGAAGACCTCCTTCTTGCCGTTGCTGAAGGTGATCTCGGCGGTGGACATGTCGTTGACCACAATGTAGTCATAGGTCGCGCCCACGTTGGTGCCATTGGTGTTGGTCACCTTAACGGCCTTGTAAATGGTCTGGCCGTTGATGTTGTTCACCGGGGTCAGCTGGTAGAAGTCGCCCAGAGTGGCCTGGCCGTTGGCAGTGATGCCGGAGACGGTCTCGTCAATCCAGTAGTAGCCAGCCTGGCCGCCGCTGTACAGCTTGTACTGGTTGATGGTGTTCCCGGTGTTATTGCCGGCCAGCTGCACGTGGGTCTGGGTGTTGCCGGGCTCGCTGAAGTACAGGGACTGAGCGGCGTAGTTGTTCAGGTTGCTGTCGCTCAGGATCACGGTGTCGATGGTAGCGTTATCGCTGGTGTCCACGTTGCCGTACTTGTCGGCGCTGGTCAGGAAGTACACGTTATCCTTGGTAAACTTGCTGTTCACCGCATCCCAGCCCAGGTCGATCTCAGCGCTGCTGCCGTTGCCAACCAGCTCGGCGATGCCGTTGTAGGTCTTGACGGACAGGTCGGCGGTGCCGGAGCCGGTGACCACGATGAACTTGGTGGCGTTGGTCAGCAGGTAGGCGTTCTGATCCCAAGCACTAGTATTGTCGTTATATACCACGTTGTAAACGCGCTTGAAGCCGTTCACCGCGTCCTGGCTGGTGATCTGCCAAGTATACTTATCGACAGTGACGCCCGGAGCAACGCCCGCGTTATCTTGGAAGCCATAGAACTCGTCGCCGTACCGGCCGCCCTCGTCATACCAGCTCATGTGGCCGGCGGCGTTCATCATGAAGCGGGTGTTACGGCCTTCCCAAATCTCGTTGCCGCTGGTGATGTTGCCCTGGTTCTTCATGGTAACGGGCAGCAGGTTGTAGCCAGTGGACAGGCCCCAAGACTGGTTGGGATAGGTGGTCTCATTGTAGTTGCCAGCCTGATCTTTAACGGGCAGAGTGATGGAGCTGATCTGCTTATCCTTCACGATGTTGCCGTCCCAGTCGACGCCGTAGGCATAGTAACCGATGGTGCCGGTGCCCAGGTTGCCGATCTGGTAGTCAGCGAAGGTGGTGTACAGGAAGCTGTACTCAGTGGGAGCGCTCACGCCGATGAAGCGGCCCACCTCGTCGAAGTAGAAGGTGTAGGTCACACCGGCCTTGGTGTTGTCGTTGGTCAGCTTGTCCAGGCCGTTGATGAGGTGCTCATAGCCATCAAAGTTCCAGGGGACATTGGAGCCGGTGATGCCGGACAGGTTCAGCACGGTGCCGTCGGTCAGGGTCACGGCGTGCACATTGGTGCTGGGATTGGTGTCTTTTGCCAGATAGGTGGCGATGGTGCCGGTCAGGCCGGGCTCCAGCTTGTCGGTCTGGTACATGGCGTACTTGGCATCCATGCTGGCGGCGTTGTCATAGGTGTGATCGCAGCCATCGTTGACGGGATCAACTTTCTTAGTGGTGCCCACGATCTGGTGGGCGGTGACCAGCGTGCCCAGGGTCTTCACAGAGGCGCCGGACAGCTGGTTAAAGTAAATCAGACCAGCGGTGCCACCAGCTAGCGGATTACCAAAGTTGCTGGCGCCGGTGCCCAGGTAGATATACTGGCCGTTCACGACAGTGGTGTTCACCTGGTTGATCTGGGCCACTTCCTGATTCAGGGAGATGACCACGTCCACGCCATTGCCGCTGTTGGAGATCAGGCGGTACATGCCAACCTTGCTCGCGTTGGCGCCGTCATTCAGCCTGGTGGTGCTGAACTGGCTGTAACGGTCGCTCATGTAAGCGGTGGACCACGAGGCAGCGCTGAAGCCGCTCTTGTTGGCCGCGTCCATCAGGCTGATGGAACCGTTGGTTCCGGCTGCGTTCAGAACGTCGTCGTGGGCGAACACGGTCTTGTCCATGCTGGCCTTGTCCACGATGGCGTAAGTGGTGCCATAGTCGGTGCGGAAGGTGCCAATCTTGGTGGTGTGAGTCGGGTCACTGTAGAAATCCACGTTGTCGCGGTCGGTGCGCCCATCATACCACGCGGTGACCATGTGGCCGAAGAACTCCAGGCCGGTGGGGAAGTTGTACTCAATGGTGACTTTGCCCTCGGTATTACTTCCAGCGTTATAAGAGTTCTGGTTGTAGGCATAGGCCGGGCCATCATAGAATGCTCCAGAATTGTCGCTCTCCACCGCAAAGCCGATCTTGGTGTTGCGCTCGCCGGTGGCCTGGTTGCCCACCACGATGCCGGTCCTAGGGGCCAGGCCGAAGTATTTCCAGCCCAGGGTGGGGTTCTTTTGGCCGTTGGTCACGCCGCCGTTCATGCCGGTGTCCTGATAGCCGAAGGCCAGGGTGTACTGCACCATGGGCACATATGCGGCGGTACGGAACAGCATGGAGGCCACCACATCGCGGCGGGAAGCCAGGTGCAGGGTGTCGCCGTAGTGGGTGGAGTCGATGTCGCGCAGGATGCCCAGCTTGGTGGCGGTGGAGGCGACCTCCACAGTCCAGGTGGCGCCGGTGAACTCGTCGTTCTTGTCGTAGCCCACCGCGCGCAGGATCATCGCCAGGACCTCATAGCCGGTCACGTTGCCGGCGGGGTTGAAGGTGGTGGTAGTGGTGCCCTTGATGATCTTGGCGTTGTACAGGTAGCCCACGTAGCCCGCGTACCAGGCGTCAGCGCGGACGTCGGTAAAGGGATGACGGGTGGTGTACAGGTCCATCTTGCTGGTGCCGGTGTCGCCGGTCACCAGACGGTAGATGATGGCGGCCACTTCCGCGCGGGTGATGTTGCTCGCGGGACGGAAGCTGCCGCTGTCACCCTGGAAGACGCCCATGCCGGTGAGCACTTCCACGGCCTCGCTGAACGCAGGAGTGACATCAGCTTCGTCACTATACTGCGTGCCGACATGGGCGGCGTTGGCGGTCATCATCATGGAGAACGCCATAACCATCGCCAGGATCAGCGCGAGGAACTTTTTCAAGTTTCTCATAGGAATTGTTTCCTCCTTTATATATTTGCCAGAATTTCGGAAACTTTTCGGCGAAATACGAGATGACAGGATAAGCCATCCTGTCCCGCAAAAAAGATGAGCAGATTCGGGTAAAAAATTATGTTGAAAGCACTTTTTTTGAATGCTCGACAGGATGTTTTTATCCCGTCCGCACAGCGCCGGGCGCAAAACGGACGGATTATACCTTATTATATAAAAAGAACCGCGGGCCGCGAGAGCCCCCCGATGTATCCAAAAGGGCAACGAAAGGCTATGTTACAGTTGTGTTACAGTTGGGCTTGACCCATTGACTTGCGCAAAGAGCGTTGTTATAATGACCTCAGCCTGAAGGGAGGATGCTGGACGGCGGACGGGATGGCTTATCCCGTGCGATTCCAGAAATGCTGAAAAGCTCCGAAATTCTGGCAAATATATAAAGGAGGAAACAATTCCTATGAGAAACTTGAAAAAGTTCCTCGCGCTGGCTCTGGCGATGGTCATGGCGTTCTCCCTGATGGTGACCGCCAACGCCGCCCATGCCGGCACGCAGTATGGTGACGAAGGCGACATCACCCCTGCGTTCAGCGAGGCCGTGGAAGTGCTCACCGGTATGGGCGTCTTCCAGGGCGACAGCGGCAGCTTCCGTCCCGCGAGCAACATCACCCGCGCGGAAGTGGCTGCTATCATCTACCGTCTGGCGACCGGTGACACCGGCACCGACAAGATGGACCTGTACACCACCCGTCATCCCTTTACCGACGTGCGCAGCGACGCCTGGTATGCGGGCTATGTGGGCTATCTGTACAATGCCAAGATCATCAAGGGCACCACTGCCACTACCTTCAATCCCGCCGGCAGCGTGACCGGCTACGAGGTTCTGGCGATGATCCTGCGCGCTGTGGGCTACGACAAGAACAACGAGTTCACCGGCGCTACCTGGACCGTTGAGGTCGCTTCCACCGCCACCAACCTGGGCATCCTGCGCGACATCGACTCCACCCACTACGGCGATACCCTGCACCTGGCTTCCCGCCGTGACGTGGTTGCCTCCATGCTGTTCCGGACTGCCGCTTATGTGCCCATGGTGCAGTACACCCTGGCCTTCGGCTACCAGAACACCGGCATGACCGGCGGCGTGACTGGCTCCACCCTGAACCCCACCCTGGGCTGGAAGTACTTCGGTCTGACCGATGACACCGGCATCGTGGTGGGCAACCAGGAGACCGGCGAAGGCAGCACCCGCATGTCCTTCTCCAACATGCCCTATGGCGATGACATCTACTCCTACAACACCGCCATGTACGACCCGGCGACCAAAACCTACGCCGACTACAACGCCGCCACCTATGACCCCGACACCATGACCATTGCCAACCAGATCGCCACCTTCAATGTGAGGACCGGCCTGGATCTGTTCGGCCACAAGGTCAAGGTGTGGTTCGACGGCCGCGGCAGCTATCAGAGCACCGCCAACGTGCAGAACAACAACAATCTGACCACCTATGCCCACTTCGACAAGGCCACCAAGGTCTCTGCCGTGAAGGGCTGGTACGGCACCAAGGCTGCTCCCACCGCTCTGGATACTACTATTGTCAGTGCTGGCGCCAACAGCGTGGGCGCCGCCGCCAGCGGCAAGGGCTTCGGCGTGTGGGGCCCCATCGCCAACAGCGTGGCTTTCGGCCGCTTCAGCGGCAACAAGGCGAATACCTCTGTCACTGCGGCCACCAGCTACGATCTTGACAGCGTGTACCTGCTGATCTCCAACCAGGCCAGCGGCCAGCTGGACGTGGTTGTCTCCATGAACATTGAGACCGCCGTGATCAAGGGCGAGGACAATGTGAACAAGATCAAGACCGTTACCGTGCCCGAGAGCAGCAATGAGTTCATTGACGCTGCTAACGAGCTGGTCGGTGGCTCCGGCGGCTTCGTTCTGGAGCAGAACCAGCTGGTGGGCAACTCCGCCAAGACCCTGGGCCAGAAGGAAATCGGCGTGCACATTGAGGGCACCAACGGCAATGCTACTACCGTGTTCCAGTATAACCCCGCGCGCGGCGCTGGCTATGAGAAGGCTTGGTTCCTGCTGAAGCCCGTGACCGAGACCGTTTCCGGCAGGGTTATCGCCTACAACGACGTGACCGGTAAGGTGACCCTGGACAACGGCACCGTTCTCGAGCAGTCTGTGCTGTACGATACGGTTGTTGCCAACACCATTCCCCAGACCAACAGCTACAGCAACGCGACCTACGAGTTCTATCTGGACCCCGTGGGCAAGTACCTGGGTGCTTCTACCTCCAGCGACGCGAGCTTCATCTACGGCACCTACATGGATTACTCCACTGAGACCAGCTCCAGCGCGTTCAAGTACTTCCTGACTGGTATCAACCTGAACGGCGATAAGGTCACTGTGCCCGTGGTAACTGCGAACGGCGTTGTGATCAACGCGACCGACATCCTGAAGACTCCCTACCGCGCTGTTTGGAACCAGACTGACGCCGTGAACGGCATCGGCGCCGGCTTCTACAAGGGCTGGGCCTTCAACGGCACCAACGCTTGGGACAACGGCAACACCTGGAATGCTACCGGCATGGTGCAGGCCAGCACCACCCAGGGCAGCCACGGCATCTTTGACGTGGATTCCTCCGGCACCGGCTACGGTCCCACCGGCAGGGGCACGGGCGATGTGGTCATCGGCAACGTGGAGAGCACTCTGGGCGCGGTGAAGGTCAGCGACAACTACAACGGCCGTGAGCTGTACTTCACCGAGAACACCAAGTTCATCCTGGTGTCCGGCTACGGCACCGACAGCGTGGCCTCCACCGTGTACAACGGCATCAGCCAGCTGAAGGGCACTAACGCCTGGGTCAACCTGGCCATGGCCGCTCTGGCGGAGAACGTGGGTCTGACTTCCAACACCAGCCAGGGCAGCCAGCACATCCTGGCGGGCTACTCCATCGCTGACATGACCTACTTCCACACCAGCCCGTTTGTCTACGCGCAGACCGGCACCGCTTCCCTCCAGGCCGACGTGGTGATCCTGCCCGCCAACGCCATGAGCCAGAGCGGTGTGAGCAGCCTGTACTACCTGGGCAACAGCTACTACGGCCTGCTGAACGCCTACGGCGCTCCCGCCTCCAAGTACACCATGTACCAGGACGGCGAGGTCAAGAACGTGTGGATTTCCGGCTACGCCAACGACTCCACCGTGGATGCCAACGGCAATACCAATGACGCCTACTATATCACCAACAACGGCCACGACAAGTTCTACAACCTGAAGGCTACCGGCCAGACCGCCAGCGATGGCGAGCCCATCTACAGCCTGGCCGACAGGACGCCCGTGGCTACCGGCAACCAGGTGATCAACAACACCCGGTACTCCGCCTCCACTTACAGCACTCAGACCGGCTCCTTCGTGGGCGCTGCTCCCGAGATGCGTAATGTGGCGAACGCCAAGGTGGTCAACGTGAACGCCACCAACTTTGGCCCCAACGTCATTTGGCCGAACATCGACAGCCTGACCACCCTGAACCAGGCCGGCTCCCTGTACGAGCTGAATTACGGCGGCGCTGACCAGCTGCGTGTCGCGGCGGTGCTGAATCCCAGCAACCCGCTCATCGTGGATGTTATCTACGTCTGCTTCGATCAGACGACTGCTCCCTAATCCACGGCTGAACGAATCAAAACCCCAGCAAAAAAGCCCCCCGGAATTCAGATGGGTGTCCGTAAAACAGTAATCCGGAAAAATTACGATTACGGCATCTGTCAGACAGGATTGGGCACGAAAGATGGGCGGAGAATGGATAAAATTCCATTCTCCGCCCACTTTTTCGTTTAACCGCCTGATTTATCGCTTTTTCCGTTTGCGTCTCTGCGGAGCAAAAGCCTTGCCCCGCTTGCTAATGTGTTTCTTCATGTGCTCGGATTTGTTCAAAATCCCTATCAGAGTCACAAATTCTTCCTGCGTCAACGTATCATAGTCAATCGCAAGCTGTGACAGGAGCACTTTTACTATCTTTTCTTCTGTACTTCCTTCGTAACTGAGGGCACTTTCAAGCTGACGGGCCGCTTTCTCTGTCGGTGATTCTGCATCGACATCAGCAGTGGTAATGTCGGCTTTGTGTGCCTCCCGAACGTCTCGGATGATGGGCCGCAAATCCTCAAAAATCGTATAGGTAAAATAATCGTCCTCGTCCACCTGGGCCAGCTCCAACGTGCGCATATTTAATTCATTGTCATCCAGGTCCTCGCGCTCCATCACCACCTTACGCTGGGCTTTGAGCATTGCGTTGTTATCACGGATATGCGTACTGACGATCCGATCAACATATATTTCGAGGTCAACCATAAGCCTCCGAAAATCTCCATGAACAGCGAGTTCGCAGAGCAGCCGGTTGTTAATCTTGCCGCTTTTCAATAACGCGATCATTTCATCACTCAAATGCAGATCATTCAAATCTGCGTTTGGGTGATTTTTTATGGCTGACAATCCCAACAGATAGTCCGTGGTTACGCCATAGAACTCCGCCAGCTTGACAACAGCGCAGTGACTAATATCTTTCGGGCCCTCGGCTTCATAACTGCCCAATGCGGATTTTGAAATGCCGGTCTGCTTCTCAAGCTGTTCCAGCGTCAGGCCCCGATCCTTCCGCAACTCCCAAAAGCGTTCGTGCATGACCAGTTTTGCGTCGTCCATATCATTCCCTCCCCCACAATAATACCGCCTTTTTCACCATTATACAACCGTTATCGGCAATATTTTTCGAAAATCAGAGGTATTTCCGAGAGCGTGGAAATTTGCCCGTTTTAGGGTCGATTTCCTACCTCTTGGATATACGGGAAAGAGCGAAAATTTTTAGTATGATAGGTCATGCAGAAATACCCAGGCACCTTGACAATCGCATGACCGTCTGAAACGGATATGCTCCCCTGCAAAGTATGCGATGATATGAGCGTACCAACGGGGACAAAACGCCGCTGAGAGCCAGGGGCAGGAACGGGTTTCAGGTAAGAACGGCAACTATATGACAATTTAAGGAGAACTCAATATGAACATACGAAACGAGATCAAGGCTCATATCGTGCAGGAGGGCACGACCATGAGCGAGGTGGTGCGGACATTGGCGGTGGTCCATGGGTGGAGCGCCAGCGTCCCAAATCTTTCGGACAAGCTCAAGCGCGGCACCCTGCGGTACAGCGAGGCGATTGAGCTGGCAGACGTACTCGGCTACGATATTATCTGGCAGAAACGAGGGAGGACACATTGAGCATGAAGGTCAGAATTGACGAAATCAAGGTGAATCCCGGGCGGCGCGCCGCTTTGGAGCATGACGTTGAGGAACTTGCGTTCAGCATTTCGGAAATCGGCCTGCTGAATCCGATCACGCTGACCGGGGACTATACCCTGGTGGCGGGACTGCACCGGCTGGAGGCTGTGAAGCTGCTGGGCTGGACGGAGGTCGAATGTACAATCACCGATTTAGACGGGCTGACGGCAGAGCTGGCCGAGCTTGACGAAAACTTTGCGCGGACAAACCTCTCCCCGCTGGAAATCGGCGATCTATACAGGCGGCGCAAGGATATTTATGAAATGCTCTATCCCGAAACGAAGGCCGGGATCGCTCAGGCGATTGGTATGAACAAGGCGAAAGGGAACAACGTGGATTGCAAATTGCAATCCACGAGGAAGTCCTTCATAGAGGATACTGCCAGCGTGACCGGCTCCCACCCCAGCACCATCGCGCGGCACATCAAAATTGCCACCGATCTGACACCGGAGGCGAAGGAGACTTTGCGTGGCGCAGAGAAGCCCATATCCAGCACGACCTTGAAGAAAATATCCAAGCTGGACCCGGACCAGCAGAAAAAGGTATCCGCCCTGCTGGTATCGGGAGAAATTCAAACGGTGGACGAATATCTGGCAAAGAAGCCGCCGTGTGAACCGCCCCCGGAAGGGCCGCAGCGGATTCCCAACGAGCATATTGCCGCCATGATGGGCATGGCCCATTTTGCCGATGACACCATAGCGCATACCAACGATTTTCTGAAGCAGGAGGATACCTTCGCCCAAATGTCGAGAGAGAATCTCAAGGATATTCTGAAGATGCTGGACGCAATTAATGGTTCAATCCGGGCCTTGAGCAATGTAATAACGGACTGCTATGCTAATAGCTAATCTCTCAACAGACCCGCGCGGGTGTGTTCGTGATTTGCAGGTAAGCGGCGGTATACCCGTACCCATGGATACCCCGCCCAGCCTGTCACGGCCACCCGTGCGGGCGCTACACAGAGGGAAGAAACAGTGTTATAAGCCATCGTACAAAGGAGGTTTGATAGCCATTTCAAATACATACGGCTATATTCGGGTCAGCACCCGTGACCAGAACGAGGACCGGCAACTCATCGCTATGCGGGAGCTGTCTATCCCGGTGAAGAACATCTTTCTGGACAAGCAGTCTGGCAAGGACTTCGAGCGGCCTCAATATAAGAAGCTGGTCAAAAAATTAAAGCCGGACGATTTGCTCTACATCAAGAGCATCGACCGGCTGGGGCGAAACTATGGCAAGATTTTGGAACAGTGGCGGATTTTGACCAAAGAGAAAGGCATTGACATTGTGGTGCTGGATATGCCGCTGCTGGATACCCGGCGGGGCAAAGATCTGATGGGGACCTTCCTCAGTGATATTGTCCTGCAAGTACTGTCCTTCGTGGCGGAGAACGAGCGCACCAACATCCGCAAACGGCAACGGGAGGGCATCGCGGCGGCTAAGGCCAGGGGCGTGAGGTTCGGCAGACCGCCCAGGCCATTGCCGGAAAACTACCACAGCGCTTACCAAAGATGGAAAGCGGGGGCGATTACTGGTACAGCAGCGGCAAAGGAATGTGGGATGCCGCTGTCTACGTTCCGCTATCGGGCGGAGATTTACGAAAAGGCCAAATTATTGTAATAGTGGCAAATTTACAAAAATGTGTACCTTCCTGTAAAATGCGATTTTTTTCATGCTTGTAAAGAATACCACAGAAAGCCTCGTTTTTCAATACCTCACAAAATATTTTTCACATGAGAAATTCCCTGACAGGAAGG